>Ga0214923_10002132_pt1 | contig 26887 bp, 18 predicted proteins | sample LL1510_MetaG_FD_177993 | JGI IMG/M metagenome (GOLD analysis project Ga0214923, IMG submission 177993) | Freshwater microbial communities from Lake Lanier, Atlanta, Georgia, United States - LL-1510 | ecosystem: Environmental > Aquatic > Freshwater > Lake | place: USA: Georgia | collected...
AAGGCGGGTTTTAAAGCGCGGATTAAGGCGGGTTTTAAAGGGCGGATTAAGGCGGGTTTTAGAGCGCGGATTAAGGCGGGTTTTAGAGCGCGGATTAAGGCGGGTTTTAGAGCGCGGATTAAGGCGTATATAGCGCGGATACTGGAATAGAGAAGCCGGGGTTTATCGTATTAGAGGTCGAAGTAGAAGGCGGAGGTAAAAGGTATTAGAGCTAAAAAATGGTCTTAGAAAGCGATTTGGGGAATAAATCATTATAAGAGAAGTTTTAAGTAAATATCTCATCGTAATAATCCATTCTTTCTTTTGACTGATCATAGGCATAAGGAAATAACTCTAATATTTTTGCACGATTTTCTTTGTTTCTCAATAAATCAGTAATATAATATGACATATTAGTATTATATTTGTTTGGTGGTAATAACTCATTCTCTGCGTCAATTTCTACAGGAATAATATTATAACGTATTGTAGCAATTAAGTATGCTAATGCAAATCTATTTAATTTTTTGATATCTAATTTGTTACAAATAATCACAGCGGTTTCATATAATATATATTTGAACCATGTATTTACACACATATTATTCTTTATTTGCGGATATTGTTTCCAGTTATTATATCGCCATTGACCTTTATTTGATCGTATAAAATAATCAATTATACAATGTCCATTAATGCCTACCAAATCATTCACATTTATTATATTTTTGACAGATATATCTTTAGTTATATTCATACAATGATCTATATTTTTGAATCCTTTATAAGTAGATATAAGTACTAACATAATATCTGCTAAACATACACTTGATATTACTGTTCTTTCTATAGAACTATATATGTTATACAAACGATAATTTTCTGTCATCATTATAGAGCTTATAGTTTTATTATGTGAGAATCCTCTCCTCCAAAATAGTACCATTGTTTTTATCATCTCAAATGCTTCATCAGTAATAACTAATTGTGGTAATTTTGATTCAATTATTACTCCATTTGGTAATAAATCAATAAAATTGATATTTGGATCAGTATATCCCATTCTGTTATTTTTATAACTATCAAATAGCATTAATATTAACTTTTTAGTATTATACATTGTATATACATGCTTTTCAAGTTTTAAAGATACATATTTAAGCTCAATTATATCAAGTACAGATAACCGCTTCATAATAATTTCAGTCACATCGTATGGTAGGTTATCTAAGTTAATATCACTCATCCTGATAATGTGTATATTTATCAAAAGTATATATCTCTTCTACTTTATTCACTTTTTTTTTGATAACAATAACTGCCGGATTCTTATAGAGATTTTCTGGATTAATTGGGGCTTATATGAGAATATAATTATGTGTCAAAAATCGCGGGTATAACAAAAATAAAATTGGAAAAGGGTAGGCACGTGGGTCCAATTAAACTATTTTATTTCATATCTCTTCATACTTTTATATTTTTTTGACAACCTGTTAAAAATTTTTAAGAATTATAAAAGTTATAACAAGAATAGTTTTCATAAATCCCAAACATTATTCTATCCTATTTTATTTTAGGGAGACTCTATTTTTTGACAGGTTATCAGAAGTATGCGGATTAATTTAGTGAGTTAATAGCGCGGTTTCGGTTTGGCGGAGAATGTATATTTTTGATAAGGACTCGCGGCGGATTGTCAGATGAAATTATGTCTTCTTACTATAACGCCGGGTTTCTTATAAAGAATTTCTAGATTAATTGCGCTTTACGGGAGAATGTATATTTTTGATAAGGACTCGCGGCGGATTATCAGATGAAAGATGTCTTCTTACTATAACGCCGGGTTCTTATAAGAAAGTTTAAGCGCGGATTTGCCTTATTTAATATTGCAATTTTTGACAAGTAGTCGCGGCAGATTGTCAGATAAAAAAAAGAAGAAAAAGATAATGAATAGATCTAGAGACATAAATTAAATTTTGATAATAAGTCGGCATATACTTCTACATTACTGAGTTTGACATATCTATCAATATCATCAATAACTTCTTTTTTAAGTGCTGGCTTTAGATGCCGATACAATACAGTAGACAGAAATGTTTTAACATAAACAGGTTCTATTGTCCATAAAGTACCACTATTATATGCGCAAAACAATTCTTCAGGATTTAATGGGTCTGTGATATATTTGTCCATCAAATAAGTCATACTCGGATGTGAATATTTACCTATTACATAAAATATAAATTTACACTCTGGCTTATTAATCTCGGTACAAAATTTATTCATTTGTTGGTCGTCAATACTATATAACATACCCGAGTTTTCTGCTGATATATCTATCAAGTTTAATAGAAAATGATGATTATATGCAAACATACATATATCATATATAGTATCAAGATTGTTGTCATTGAAACATAACCCCATAAATTCAGAAAAGAGTAAAGATAGTATTTTACTAAAATCATGTGAAATTAATTCATGTATATTGTATGTAAATTTTACAACATCTAATATTTCTATTCCAGATTTAATTATATCAGAATAAGGATTAGTATATAAAATTATATACATCATATACTTAATAAACACTTCACGTGTCATATTCACTGATTTTAGTAAAATTTCAAATTCATCCATAAATTGGATTTCTTTCAAAATCATACTAATTCCTTCAATGTGGTTACTTATGTAATTTGGCGGTATCTTTAATAATTCTACTGCTTCTTTGTAAAGCATATCTATTTTTGATACAGTATTTCCATCAGTGATGGATGGATTATATATACTATGTATCACAATAGATGTCTCTGTACTTAATTTACTAATTTCGTATAAATCAAACACATTGATGTAATTGATGACTAATTTCTCTACTATATCAAATGGTAGCATAGTAAATACATTGTAGTATTTTACACTTTGCATTGTGGTAATATATCATAATAGTAATTATTCATATTTTTTATAATCAAGGGGGTGACTTATATAGAAAAAATAGAGCAAAAACAGCATTTATCTATCAAAAAAAAAAAGAGGAAAAGGAAAAAGAGAGGAGAGGGGAAGGAAAGGGGGAAGAAGTATTATCGCCGGGTTCTTATAAGCAATTTCTGCCGCGGTTGAGCTCTATAAAACGCCGCATATTTTGACAACTAGTCGCAGGGAAATATTTCATCAAAGTAATCCATATTTGATACTGATTCTAAAAGCTCACGATATTCTGAAAAACATTGTAACATGGTCTCGCGGTTATCTTTATTCACCAATAATTCGCTAATAGCTATATATACAGATGGTTCATTTATCCATCTCATATAATGCGGAAATATATCAGAAGATTGTTCTATACACATAGGAATAATATTATATCTGATAGACATAATTAAATATGACATAACGCAATCTTCAAGTTTATCAAGTATTAATTTATTACAAATGACTACGGTTGTTTCATATAGTACATATTTAAAACATGTATTGATACACATTGTATTCTCTATCTGCGGATATTTCTTCCAATTAGCATATCTCCAAAAACTTTTTCCTGTTGGATACTGTGTGCATTCTAAAATATCAGAGAATGGAAATATATCTGTAACAGAGATATCTTTAGTAATATCAATACAATGTTTTAAAGTTTTAAATCCTTTATGAGCAGATAATAATAGCAATACAACATTTGCTAAACCTATATTTGCAAGTAGGATACTTGTACTGAAATGATCACCGCCATAAATCTCTTCATGTTTTGATGATACTTTTTGAGTTATTATACCTATATTGTTATTAACAATCCCGCGTCTCCAAAATAATATAGCCGTTTTTATTGCTTTAAAAGTTTCATCAGTAACTACAAGTTCAGGAAGCCTTGATTCAATTATCAAACTTTTTGAAAACATATCATCAGGATTTAGATCAGTATTTGTGTAACCCATTTTATTATTCTTAAACGCTATAGATAGTATAGAAAACAATGTTTTGGTAGGATAAATATCATACACATATCTTTCAAACACCGGAGATACATATTTTAACTCAATTATATCAGGCACAGGTAAGGAACAAATAATAAGCCGAATAATATCCTCAGGTAAAGTATCTAGTTTGATGTCTTCCATATCAGAATAATGCGATTTGGTTCGTATTCATGTAACTTCTATATTTATTCATTTTTTTAATAATAACGCCGGGTTTGTTGGATTGAATTTCTGGCCGATATAATGCATTCCTGAAATCGCGCGTTTTGACTACTACTCGCGGCGGACTGTCAGATTGAATTTCTGGCCGATATAATGTATTCCCGAGATTGCGCGTTTTGACTACTACTCGCGGCGGACTGTCAGATTGAATTCCTGGCCGATATAATGCATTCCTGAAATCGCGCGGTTTGACTACTACTCGCGGCAGATTGTCAGATTGAATTTTTGGCCGATATAATGCATTCCTGAAATCGCGCGTTTTGACTACTACTCGCGGCAGATTGTCAAAAAAAAGCTATAAGATAAAAGTAGTTAATACTTAATTAGGGCGCATGTAAGTATTCTTTGCTGTAGGAAAATATATAATAGGTATAGGCCTGTTTGTTCGAGATGCCTTTATTGTGATATATTGCGCGGTTTCATGATTTACTGCGGCATCTATTATAGTAAAGTCACGCAAAGACTCGCCGCGGATATTGAAAGGCACTGTAATATTATGTAGTTTCATATGAATTAAAGTGGGGAAGTTATCAAGATTAATACAAGTAAATGAATTTACATCAATCACAAATAATACAGATAATGCTGGCAATCGCGATAGTAATAGTTGACCTTTACAATTACATACATGTAGAGCAGTAAGTGATCGGCATAACTGTAAATCAGTAATTACTATATCGTAGTTATAATTATGAATATACAAATAAGATAGCTTTGTAAATGCAGCAAAGTTAATCGGTTTGCTGTAATTATACAAAGACATATGAGTTATTTTGTGCGCAATAGAACTCATAGAAGGCAATCCACTGATTTGATTATGTATTTCTATATGCGTGATAGACGGGACTTCTAATAAAGCATAAGCGCCGACAGTATCATCAATTGTTACATTGAATAAGTTTGGGAATACATAGCTTGAGAACGTCAAAAACGCGGAATTAAACAGAGATAAATTAGTTAAATGAGATAACTCGGGCAAATAATCAACTCTTGTATTGTTTAAGTATAATTCTACTAACCTTGCGCATTTATCAATACAAACTATATCTTGACAATGTTCAACGCGTAATGTATGTAAATTTGGCAACGCAATCTCGCAATAAGCATGTTCTGATATAGAATCTTTAAAGTCGCAGTTAACAATACTCAAAAGAGTCAGATTAAACATTTTATTGATAGGTAACGCGAAAGGTGCGAAGTGAGTATTTGGCGGCGATTCTAACGCCGGAATTAGTTCTATTATATCCCGCGCGATAATGTCGTTTATTACCAAAATCTCTACATTAGAGACACGCTCGGGCTCGGCTTTAAATAGATTGACTGTATCAACATAATTATCCGAATCAATGCAATAAGTAGTTTGTGTTGACATATATTAAGTTGGTCTTGTCAAAGTAATTATCTGCTATATCTGTTGAAATAAAATCACTTTTTTTATTGTTCTATTGTTCTATTGTTCTATTGTTCTATTGTTCTATTGTCTTATCAGTATATTACTATGTTGATTGATTGATTGATTGATTTAAAAAATGAATAATCTCTGATATACTATATTATAGAGTATTGAGATTATCATACTTCATTGTTTATATGACATCAAACATTTCTGCTAATGAGTCCCATATTTTGTCACTTAATGAGTTCAGGAATGAGTGTGATAATATACCAGTTAATGACTCTGTTAGTATAACGCCGCATGAGCTCCAACTTAAGGATTTGCCGTATGATATATTAAATCATATAATCTCATATTTAGATGATCAAAACATATATAAGTTGGTAGTGATCAATTTCCGCAAGTATTGTGGAGACAATCCCGCGCTAGAATCAGATGAAGAGTCCGAGAGTGATAATACAAATTATAGACATTCCTTAGATATACCTATTGATAGGCACGTATTTTGGGTAAATAGTGTCAGAAAATTGAGAATCTTTCTAAGAAAAATACTTGGAATAACTTTGGTGAAGAAAATTCGTATTCAACATAATAAGTATTATTATATATCAAAAGCATATAAAGCTCATTGTAGAACCTATAAGTTTAATGATTCATATGAATACATGGAAGGATATTGTAGGAAGCATAAACTAACAAATATAACTGATATTGTATATAGTGATGTAGAGTATTCTAGTAGTTCTAATAAACAATATGCTAGTATAGTTGCAAATATACTTAATATTATGCGTAATATGTATGGTAAGAAGCCTAATAGTAATTTATTATTGATAGAGATATATATGTCTATATTTATAGATATACATGAATATAGCTCATATAAATGTATAAAAGACGCAAAAACATATACTGATATGTTTGACCTTATCAGTGAAAGTTTATATCTATTCTGGGAACGCAATAATAAAGTAATAATACCGCAGACTGAATATTTGCTTAGTGATCCATATATCAATCCATATGCTGAATTACATAGAAAAGATAAGTATTACATAAATTATCAAAACAACTCTCGTATATGTAATATAAATTATATATATAAATTTATATATTGTATGATATATGCAGCGCCTACAGATCCTAAACATATTATTGCGCGTCAAGCATATATCCATATAAGAAATAGTATAGTCAATATATTACAGAGATTATACATATTAATAATATACATTGATAAAATTTATGAAGAAATCCCAACAGAGTACGTTGAGTATTATAAGATATATAAAAAGCATGTTCCAGTTTTCTGCCACTATGATCAAGTTGTCAAAAATATGCGAGTTATAATTGATGAATTAAAGCACCAAAGAGTGCAAGGAGGCCGGCTTGCAGTGCGACAACCAGAAGATAGAGCTAAACAAATATGTTCTAATATAAACCGCGAGAAAATTTTAGAAGAACTATTTGAAGATATTGATCTAAAATCACCATATATAAAGAAGCGAGATGTATTAGTATATAATTATATCAAAAAATTATTGGCAATTACTCCGCCGACATATTCATTGCCTCGCCTTGCCTCGCCTTAAGTCAATAAAGTGCTATAAGAAGAGAAATAGAAGGAAGAAAAAAAGAGAAGAGTGAAGAGAACATTGAAGAGAACATTGAAGAGAACAGTGAAGAGAACAGTGAAGAGAACAGTGAAGAGAACAGTGAAGAGAACAGTGAAGAGAACAGTGAAAGAATGTGGATTGGGTTTACTTCAAATATAATCCGCATATGTGTTACATTTTTTTGCTATATAGTGCGACAGTAACTGTGTTCGATTCAGTAAAGAAGCCGCGGTAAATATCTCAATCTTTATGCGTGGAAATTCGTTCATCAATCGCGGCATTAATCCAAATAGTTCTACGTTCTCTGCAATCTGTTGACCGTGATGCAATATTATTTTGTCAATATTATAACTCGCGCAATTCTTGATATACGCCGGGATACAATCTATCATAATGCGGCCTCCTGAAGATAACTCGGCGAGTTTCTTTAATTCAGAAAGTGGGCGGACTCTAATTGCAAGTAATATACGCGAGTACTTTAACAGAAATGATTTATAATACTTAACTCTCGTGGACATATTAGAATTGGCATAAAGTGCCGCGTCTTGTTTAGGACAAATACATAAATGATTTATCAGAATAGTGTCAAGAAACGCAAATAATCTGAAATACCAAAATGGTTCTTGCGAGTGTTCTGAGCCGCTTATACACTTATTATGTCGCAAATAATAGTTAACAACTATATTAATAAGGGCGGATACTGAGCATTGCGCGCGAGTCGTTGGTTGAAATTCCTGGTGCAGCGCTTTCTTATTAGAACCCGCAAGAAATTGTTTCTCATTAAATATTCCTATTATCTCATTGAGCTGATCAGGAATACTAGTCACAACTAGTTTTCTCATTACATATTCATTCTCCAGTGGCGATAATCGTTCATTGCGTATAAATATGTTGCCATCAGCTATATAGTTGCTTTTTTCAACAGAATAACAAGATTCAAGATGTGGAGCAAGCTCGGTATCTAAAAACGCAGACATATTTTTGATAGGGATATTAAACCTATATTTTGTGCCGTCCTGTTGTCGCACTATATGCTCAAACATTTTAACTTTGTATATCGGCAAGTGATCTGCTATTAGCTGTAACGCCGCGAATGGCAAGTCACATAATCTAATCAAATTATTACTCTGTGGAAGTTTTGTGTTGATAATATCACTAAGAGGAGAAATAGTAACATTAACCATATTGACAGTGTTAATAGTGTTGATCATATTAACAGTATTGACAATGTTAACAATGTTGACGGTGTTGATAGTCATCTATATCTATATTTATTCATTTTTATATTAAATAAAATTGTGGTTAGTGTCAATCATATAAGTAATATGTCAGAACCACATATTGTGTATTGGTATCAATTTGATCCAACAAGTCGCGCAGTAACAGAATTTAGTGATACTGGTAGTAAAGATGTAATCCTCTATAGCTATATTAGTGGAGCAAGTCACTTAGATGAGAGTTATACGCTGGATGAAGAAATGAAGAAAATGCAGACATTTATTGATGGAATAGAGTCAAAACAGTACAGAGAACAATCTATTAATTACAGAGTACCTAATACTTTTGAATTCTTAGAATTTCTCAAAACAACAGAATCATATCAAGATGCGGCTTCAGAGAAGGAATGGAAAGCAGTATATAAGATGGAACTAGAAATAAAAGAATTATTATTAAAACACTATTCGCCGCGATGTAAGTGTCAAAAATAAGTACTTGATTACTGCGTGTTGATATATTAAATTAAACTATTATTGATTGAAAAGTCAAAGTTAAAGTCAAAGTTAAAGAGTAAAAATTATATGGCTAATACGCGTCACATTACTTGGTATGATTTTTATGTTGATGATAAATACTTTGGTGATACTAGGGCATATGATTATCCTGGAGCTTCTATATCTGAATTAAATATTGTACTAACTGGATATACAAATGATATATCTGAAGTTTTTGATATAGAAGACCTTAATAAACATATAAAAGAACTAACTGAGTTTATAGAGCGACTTGAAAATAAATTCTATCATGCTGCCGAAATCAAATATGTTGTTCCATATTCTTTATTATTTCAACAAAATATGAAACAACTCGGTGAAGACCATGAAAAGTCTGATAAAGAAATACTGTGGACTACACTATATGGGCTTGAGCGAAAGGCAGAGTATATAGCAAAAGAAAATTATCCACATGTTTGCCAATGCAACTGTAAACAAGCAAGAATAGTATATTATTAATTAAACTATAGCCGTCTTCTACTATATCAATCCGCGGCTATATTATGCGTAAGATTCAGTGGCAAGATTTTTCTTATGACGATGATATATTAGGAGATCCAGACAATGATCATAAGTATAATAGTTATCAGTGGTATACAGAGAAAGATGTATGGATATATTCTGCAACGCACTTTCTATCAACAAATACTGATACTATAGACATTATGTCAGTTAATCGATCTATTGACAAATTAGAGCGTTTCATTGAAAAAATAGAAGATCAATTCTATTCTGTTAAATCAATAGTTCTATATGTCCCTAACTCCTACCTATTCCAGCAGCAAGTAATATCGCGAGTTGATCCAACAGATGTTAATTTGATTAAAGAGTTGAATGAGCTATACGCTTTAGAGTGCGAAGCCGTGCGTTTAATAGAGATAGTCTTTGCATATAAATGCAATTGCAGTGACAAAAAAATAACAATAAGTTATAAGTAGCCGTTAGTCGCGAGTTATAGCTAAGAATAATATTGTGAATATATAGTCAAATATATTATTATTTTTTTTTTGATCATTTGTTTATCTTCATGGCGCGAATCTATCAAAAAAATAGTGATATATATGGTCTATAGGTTATAATATATGTGATATAATATACGGAGAGTTATAGTTTATTAAGTTCGCCAAAATGAACGGCGCATAGACTGTATATATTCTTAGGATTCGTTGCGGGTTTACCACATAATGAGCCTGCCGATTTAGTGAGTGCGGAGCAACACTGTTTATTAGCCGCGTTATAGTGATTTAAATTTGATATGCGAACGCCTTTAATAGTTATATGTTCTATCCCCGACTTAGGAGCCGCGCTAATAATCGGCACAGAATCGCCAGCAATAGTTGCGGCGGTAGTAGCAAGTGCAAAGTTATCATTACGATCGGCCACGGGTGTTGTGTCAGTATTAGGCGCGTTAATAGCGGGAGAATCCGCGGGAAATAGCTTATGAGAGACCGCAGCAGGAGTGGTTGAACCCGGCGGATATTGTACTAAGGTTCTCCCCGAATTATCATTACCAAGATTAATCATCTTTGTTCGCGCGTCTCTAAGCGCCGAGTGCGAGGCCATAACAATAGTATCTAAATACCCGGCCTCCATTATCTGCTTAAGGAACAATTGTATATTAGCAATACTTTCATCGCTTCCTCCCGCGAATGGTTCATCAGCAAAGAGAGTACGAGAGCGACATACTGCATTAGTACTTGTACACATAAATGCAATTTTAGTACAGAACCCTAACAACTCCTTATAGAAGCCGCCTATGTTCCAATGTGGAATAAAGATATCGTCGCAGTAAATATCAATACTCGCCGCGGCATCAGTCACATCAATATTGACTCGATAAGTTCGATCGTTATTGTGTTGATATAGTGAGAATAGGGAGTTAATTATATTAGAGATAAGCCCGGCAAAATAACGAATATTCTGCGAGGATAAGTCTTTAATGATCTTATACATACTCTCAATGTCGGCGCCAAACTTGTCAAAGTTATCACTGTAACGCGCGAGTTCTTCTAGATTTGCTACTTTCTGAGTGTTTGTTACAGTAATAACCTCATTATTGCGCGACCTCTCTAACAACGAGGTTAGTCTATCGCCCTCTTCCTTAAGCGCGATGACTTTTGTCTCATACGCGGCGAGTTCTGTGCGTGTATAATGAGTGAGTTCGGCGGCGAGTGTATCTCTAGTAGCGCGCAATTTATCTAAGTAACCTCCGCGCGACTTTTGAGCGGCAATTGCATGATGTAATTGTATCAAGTTATCATTGATAGTATCAAGAGTATTTAGTATTTGTCTACGTAATTCAATCAAAGAAACACCTACCCGATGTTGTGTACAAAGATTGATTTTTTGATAAGTAGTGCGATGAATGCTTAGATCCCTCAAATCATATACCGCGAGTTGCTGTTCTAGCTCTGAGATTTCGCGTTGAATATTATCACGTTGTTGGATTAGGGTAGTTTCATCAGCAACATATTCTTTTTGCTTTACCATATCGCGCTCATATTGACTATATCTCGCAAGAACATCAGTCAAGTAATCTTTTATATCTGTATCTATATCTTCACTCGGTGTAGTCGCAGCAGGAATATAACCACTATCTGCTTTAAGTACATAATTATATTCACTAATCAATATCATATTTTTGTTATATAAAGACTGTCTCAGTTTTAGATTGTCTATATCAGACAATATTTGTTGATACTGTTCATTGAAGCAAGCATCTTTAGTATTTGTTGTCCTCTCGTTGCTTTCGTAAGTGGGATTAACAAAGAGTTGCACCGCATCAAGTAAAGTATTACTGGGGTCAAATAGATGGAAGCCGGCTGTAGATGCTTCATTTACTATAAGTTGACCCATATATCCATTATATGCGGCCACATACTCTTCAAATTTCTCACAAACTTCAATCTGTTCTATAAGTTCTGGTTTGATTCGATCATTAAAGTCTAAGACTCGCGCGTTATAATTGCGCCACTTAGCTGCTGCGATTACTGCAGGTATAATAACAGCCGAGTTTGTGGTAAATTCATCTCGCGCATTATATATATTGATAATAGTATCAAGTATAGGCGCGAGTTCTAGATAACTAACTATATCTGCGGATTTATGTGATTGATATAAAGCAAAATTGCGACTGTAATTCTCATGTATGAGCTGTGCGCGTTTATATTCAGCCGCAATTTCGCGATCTCTTGGAGATAATTCCGCGGCGGCTAATTCCTTCTGAGTGCACGCAATACCGGCGCGAATTTGGGCAAGAGAGTCCGCATAATTAGCAGATATAATAAGCTCTCTATTTGCTCTACAGCACTCACATTTGTCATCACTAAACTTAAGTCCTGCAATACATTCCGCGTTAGTTAAAATACGTAATTCTTCTGATTTATAATACTCTAGCTTATCAAGACAAAGTGCACATTGCTCTATCCGCGCAAGAATCTGTTCATTAAGCTGAGTATCTTCATCAGATTCAATATTGTTGAGTTGAGTACCTAACTTAGCAATTTCTGCTTCAAATCTTTCAAAATCATCCATAGTCTTGATAGGCGCACCATACCCATCAACAAAAGTATCTAATATAGTTTGTAGATTAGTGCGATAAGCTATTATACTTGTTGAGGTTTTTAAGTCTATTAAAGACAATTCAGATTCATTCATTCTCTGCGCAACTTTAATCCAGTTATTAATACTTATATTATATAACTCAACTACTCCGTGCAATATCTCATCATGTAATGTGGCTATTGTATTTACTGAAGTAGCTGAATTTACTGAAGTCGTCGCAATCTGTGTGATATAAGTAATCATCGGCACATTATACATTTTAGGCTCAATTGTATCAGTATAAACACTAATTAACGCGGGATCATGATTAGCAAGTAACCAAGTATGTTCATCAGTTAGTGCTTGTTGCGCCGCGGATAATTGCGTCTCTAATTCCTCGATAGATCTATCACTAGCCGCGATTTGGGTAGTAGTATTTAATATCTCTGCGGGACTAGTTGTCAGAATTACATTATCATATAACAGAGTTTCGCCGCTGTTCTCAAGTCGGAGTAATATTGTTTCTCCATTATAAGTCGCGGAGATAGTACGTCTCAATATATCAGTAGATATTAGCCGCTTATTGAATCTAGATGACTGTGATATATTAGCTGTAAATGTAGACGTAGTTGCTGCTAAATTTGTCTTGATTTTGTTTATTATTTCGTCTAATGCCACTAAGTATAATTCTGCGACTTTTAGTGATACAGAATCAGTGTCTCTAGTTCTATAGCAGTCAAGTATTGTGTTGATTTGAGGCGTATCTAATAAGATATTTATTGATTCGATAACTGTGTTTACTTGTTGTATGCCTCCTATAATAGAGTTAAGTTGATTATGCTCGCGGATCTTATCAGATATAGTTTGTAGTTGCGCCGAGGTAGTGTTGATCAAATTGCGCCGATCTAATAGCGCGGAGTTAATCTGCTCAATACGACAAGTCGCGGCAGAATATTGCTCATTGAAATTAGCGGGAGTAAGTTTAAGTAATATTTGTGGCCAAATATGTGCTGAATCTTGCTTAAATTTAGTTTCATATTCCATAAATTCATTTAGAGGCAAGTTTATAAGTAGATTATCATAATATTCACTTGTTGTTATTCTATTAAGACTCTCAGTACGTGTGGCTATATCTTTACTAATACTATCTGATATATCAGACAAGGATTTGGTAGTTATATCAATATATAAATCAGAAGAAATAGATTTGAGATACTTATTATGATCAGCAAGTTCGCTGATTGAATTTGACAAGTTCAGAGATAACTGAGTTACATCATATACTGCCGATTCTGGCGCGCTTTGTAGTGCAGATAGCGAGCTAGAATTAGCTAGGAGAAGCTGTGTAATCGCGGCAGGAAATTGATAAGTACTGTTAGTTAATGAACCCATTGCCGCCTCTAATTGAGTAATTCGCGCACATTGTGTTGCGAGATTTGTGCCGAGTTCTTCAGCTTCTTGGAGAGTATAGTTGGGCGGATAACTTGCATTTGAGAAGGCCTGCGTAGGACAAAGTGTATTGACTACTGTGGCGAGCTTAGTTAGCTGCGAAACTTGCTGAGTCGCGGCGGCGTGTTGATCAGTTGTTGCGGCGCGTAATTGAGTAATATCGGCGGTTGAGAGTGTATCAGGAGTATTAGCAATTTGAGATCTAAGCGCGGCAATTGTTTGTTTAACATATTTAGAAACATGGCGATATGCTTTCTGAGATTCATCTATCAGATTAATGATATATTGGAGATTAGGCGGGTTAAAGAGGCGCGCAAGTGTTTTTTGTTTAAGTTCATTTGGAATCTTACAAAAGTCATAATCTAGATCTTGTGTATATATATAATACATAATAAAGTTTTCTTTAGTGCCGATATTAGATTCTACCCAAGAATCAATAGACTTGGTGTTGCCGTTATTAATGAATGTTTCATATCCCATCTTCGCGGGGGAATATTGATACATAATTGTTGATTTAGTAACAGATTTAGGTGGTCCATTCTTATATGCATATTCTGTCCTGATAAGATATCGCTTAGACATCGGGGTTGAGTCTGCCGCGCGATAGTTAATGCTAAAGTATATCGCCGAATTAGCGCGTTCATTGCGGGGACATGATGTATTAATTGCTTCAGGCATTAGTTCTTTTTTGTTATATTTGACTGGGGTTTCGCCATAAAGCGCGAGAACAAGTATATTAAATATGCTAGATTTCCCCGCGTCATTTGCGCCGTTTATCAAAATAATGTTCTTTGAGAAGTCGGCAAAGTCAATGTAACAATCGCGCCCATAACTAAATAAGTAACTCCACTCTAGTCGCTCTATTTTGAGTTCTTGAATAGTAGCCGCGTTTGCAAGTGGATTATCGCCGGCAAGTCGCGCGGACTCTATCAGTTTATTAATATCCGCGTTTCTCTTGATGATCTCAGTGCTTATAGATTGCAGCGCAGATTCATAGGAGAAGTGCGGCGCGTTAATAGTCGGCGAAGTAAGTGCAAGAGACTGATAGTTACCAGACAAGAAAGCGGTCCAATCAAATCGAGTTAAGAGCTCCGCGGCGTTAGGATTAGCGCGCAAATTGTTTATAATGATTTGCATTGTTGATTCTGAGTTTGTAACAACATCGCGAATGTGATCTATATCAGAATAAGTAGTGTCTGTGATAGAGGTTGGTGTTAAGGAGAGTGCGAGTTGTGGCCGCGATTGAGGTGCCGGTTTACTATCTATAGAACGAGTGTCTACTGTGCTTGGTTTGATTTGTATTTGAGATGGCGATAAGGTGTTAAATATATGTTTTTGAACCAAATCAGAAATATGAGTAGTCATCCTAATACATGGATTAGTAATATGAGGGTATTTAGCGCGAAATTCGCTTATAAGAATCCGGCCGAATTGTTTATTCGAAATATATATATTATTGCTATCATTGATTGTTACTTCTTCGATCGCATCAATAGTTATTTTACTGAATTGATTAGGTATATTATGTGCAACTACTTGTTTATCTTTGATATTCCAATCAAGAAATCCATGTCCATCAATAGTCTCGCCAAAATTTTGTTGAATCAAACTGCCGCTATAAGCATATGCCGGCGATTCATAAGAATATAGTCGCGAGTGGCTATCGAGGGCGGGAGTGCTGATAGGAGTGACATTTGACAGCATCTGTAGATGTATATCGCCAAACATACCAATATCATATTCCCCGAAGTATTCACTCGCTTTGAGCGACGACTGTGAATTAATACCATAAGACAATTGATCATTATTATCAAAGTAAACTCCGCCGTGATATAGTGCGATTTTGGTGTCGATATGTGTTGGGAGATCTCGTGGAAGTACTTTAGGAATATGTTCATTCATAACTGATGAACGAGTCGCAGTAGGTGAAATCGCATCAGATATATCTAAAAGCCCGATTGCTACATTTGCGCATGTATAAAGCCCCGACTTCTTAAGAAACACAAGATTGCCGCCTATTAGTGTTGATTGTGATTCTAAGTAACTAATATCATTACCCATATTCTGTTTATAATCATGATTGCCATTAATGATTATAGTCGGTAATACCTTTTCAAGATCACCGAGTAAGTGATTGAGCAAGTCATTTGCAATAGGATCTACATCGCCCTTTTCGTGCAATAAGTCGCCGACTATTACTATAAGTGCAGTACGTGCTATAACTGCGGGATGTCGTGATAGGGCTTCAATAAGTTTATTAAAGATATATGTATATTCAACTCGAATATCATAGGTAATATTCTGTTGATACGGCTTATGAGAAAGTTGAAGCCTTTTAATGTGTATATCACTAATATGAATCACATTAGTAATTTGAGTAGGTGTATCAGTGAAATTTAGAGGCGTAATGGATGCAGACATTGATTAATTATTTGATATATATATTCAATTGAATTAGAATCCCCGCTATCAAACTAAATTAATATTGCAACTTAATTAATAGAGTAATTAAGGAGAGGGCGTATAAGATGAAAGACGAGAGATGGGAGACGGGAGACGAGAGATGAGATATGAGAGACGAGAGACGAAAGACGGGAGATAGGAGATGGGAGACGAGAGATGGGAGACGAGAGATAGGAGACGAAAGACAAGATAGGAGAGAAAGAAAAGAGTCATTTATTAGTTATCAAAAAAAAATAGTATATTATATGCGCGATTAAATAGTGCAATTTTGGCCGAGAAAATTAGATTGAGAAGTCGCGCGTGGTTGTTAAATACTATAGTTAGAATATAGATAATGACCAAATAGAGATACAGAGTTTGATAAATATTCAGTCAAATATAATTCTAGTTCATTAATATTATCTAACTGTTTAGAGCAATATGCGCGGCCAAATTTAATCAGGTTCTTAACGCGGCTTATGTAATATATAAGAGACATATCATTGATAGTAGTCGGAGTATAATTATCGATTTGTACTAAATAATCAATCGCAACTGAACAACAATCTAAATCAAATAATATAATACTCTGATCACCGGCCGCATATAGAGAAGGAGAGAATCCATATAAATCATATTCATTGACTACATGAATGCTATCATATGATAGATTATCTCTAAGTGATATAAGGTAATTAATGTTATTAGTAATTCCGCTACTCATTCCAATAGTCATAAGCATTCGCGCAAGTATTTGATGCCACTCTTCATCAGGTATATTGCGAAACTTTGTAAGAAGAGTAGGATTCAACAAATAATCGCGATGTTGCTCTATATTAAAGAACAAAGTAATTTTTGATAAGTATTCGACAAATAAGCTACTCGCTCTCAGTAAATCACTAAAATTATCTATATCCCAATCTAATATACGTATTAGACAATTAGATGTTTTTTTGTTGATTGCTGGACAAGATAATACTTTAGGTATAATTTTAGCTACTACTTTAAAATCTAATGTATGACAATCTGATGTCTCATATGTACCAGAGTTAGTTAATTTAGAGATCACATAATCCAACTCCTTTGGCAATATCACATCGCGATAGCATACACAGAACATAGGTTTCTCTGTTAAATAAACTATTTGTAATATAAATGATTCTAAATCAAACTGATCATCATTATATACATTATAGCCCGAATTGAATAGTTTTGGAATTACCCTTAATATATTTATATCAAAGTTACCGGCGACTATCTCGCGGACTCCTATATTGTGCCTTAATTGCGTTAATGTATTCAATAGATTATCTAGCGCAAATATAGGATTATCAAAGTAAATAACCGCGGGATATCTAGTACCCAATAGTTTATATCTATTCCTTGATTCAGTATAAGCCGCGACTTCTCTCTCAAAATCGGAATCATCTAATCGTTTACGCTTATTCGCGGCACATTTTGTACTGATAAATGTTCCGGGATTATATAATTTACTAAATAGCTCAATATCATATTTTGAGAATATATAACTGGGTTGAATATGCCGCGCGACTATTGCTTCATTTTTAGTGTTGAATTCATCAATAAGACTGTCTGTCGTATATTCGCCACAAGTAGTTAAATATTGATTAGCTAACTTAATTCTTTTAGAATAGGTTTCTGTCATATAGAGATAAAGTATGTCTTATATGATATCTATATATTCACTTTTAATAATAAATGCAAAAAAGAAACGGCTACACAAGCAAGTTTCAATAACAAATAACTCAGTCAGTTACTTCTTGATAGTGTTTGCAATTACTGTTTCTCCGAGAACATTGAACAGAAGCTCATTATTCTCAGCAGCAACCACGGCACCATCATTCGCAACAACTGGGACATTCACAACAACAGGAACATCGACAACAACAAGGGCATCGACAGCAACAGGGACATCGACAGGGGCAGGGACATTGATGGGAGCATCAACAGGAGCATTCACAACAAGATGTTGTCGAAATTCTCGAGTATAGACTCTCACACGTGCATTTGCACCAAAGTTCACAAGTTTCTCGGTCAATTGCTGAAGATCTTCTTCATTCTTCTGCTTCAAAGCAGCATAATGTTGAATCAAATCATAAATCGACCAGGGTCCTTGCCAAACAACTGGAACATGCACAACAACATCACCTGCATCTGGGGCAACATCATTCATCACTGGCGCAACATTGTTCTCAGTAACACGTGGGCGAAATTCATCCAAATGTACTCCGACAACAACATCAATGTCAGGATGACCAAGATATGTTCTCCAACTGCAGAGAACGCCATCAATCTTTGTGCTAAACTGTTCAAGGTAATGAACAAGTTCTTGGATTGATTGATATCCATTAAGATCCAATGGAACTGGCGCAATGATTGTTCCCAAAGCTTGAGGAGGAATTGGTCCTTGAACTCGCTCGCTTTCGTCAATTTGCTCGGCTTCGGCAACTTGCGCTGCTGGGACTTGCACGATGTCAACAACTTGAGCTGCTGGGACTTGCACAATGTCAACAACTTGCGCTGCTGGGACTTGCACAATGTCAACAACTTGCGCTGCTGGGACTTGCACGATGTCAACAACTTGCACTGCTGGGACTTGCACGATGTTAACAACTTGCGCTGCTGGGTCTTGATCTGCTGCAGCTCCTCTTGGGACAGGAGGGACTTGTTGATCTAGGGCATCGACAGGGGCAACAACAGGGGCAACAACAGGGACATCCATGATAGCAACAGCTGGAGCATTTTGGTGACGGCAACAGCTAATGTTAATAACCGAGTTGTTAAAAACCGCATTGACAAAGACAATGTTGTTGCTTCCATGGAGATTGATGGTTCCGTTGAGAGAGAATAAGTTATCCATGATCGTTGATGGCTTGGAAGGGTTTGATATAGATTAATCTATTTCAGTCTCATATGTATATTCATTTTTTATTATATTAACATAGTACTGTTGTGTCTAAAAAAGACAGTGGAAATTGCTTTCCACTGTCTAATAGTATTCTTGTGAATACCATATAGATATATGTTATTTCACTTTTTTTCTTACTATTACTGCCGGGGTTTAGTGCTCAAAATAAGGCAAATTTAGCCGATATTTGCACTAATTCAAATCGCGCTATCGTGAGTCATATATAGAAAGAAAGTAACTACTCCTATGATATTCACAATAATTATACACCAATGATGTATATCTGTCAGACTATAAGTTCGGATAATTACATCAAGATTATGGGTGCATGTAAACTTGATTATTGGTACAAATATCAGAATAAAATAAGCCGTGGTATATAAAGAGAGAAGAGTACTAGATAATCCATATCCTATCCAATAGAGAGACCACATAATAATTATATAAGCAATATTTGTGCCTATTACTGATATAGCTACTACTATATATGGTATATCATTATTAGAATAGTTACATGCATATATAATCATATAAGTTAATTGTACAGGTAATATTATTGTGCTAAATAAGTATATAGTACCGAGATATTTTTGTTGTGATTCTTGGTTATCTGACGCAGAGCTATCATTAATACTGTTAGTATTTATTTCTACATATTTAGTCAAATCTATATCTGAATGTAAATAATATACAAATATAGTATACCAGCTTATTATTATATAGATAGATAATACACGGGTTACTTTAACCCAAAATAGTTCACAATTGAGGTTAATATCTATTTGATTATCATTATCAGGTAAAGGCGCCATATAGGCTAATCTATATGCAGTACTATAAGGCAATAAATCAGTAGTATGTAATTTATACATATATAATATATATAAATGTATAACCGCAATATGGCAGATAGAATATATATTTATTATTATAGTATCTGATGTAGTATTAAATGATATAACAACTATTAGAGCAATTTCGATTATTATCCATAATTCACGAGATATAGCAAATATATCGCCGCGAAAGTAAGTACGTGGAATAGTTGAATCATATAGATAAGCCGGCCTCGTAAACTCATCCCAGTTTAATCCCAGATTTCTGATATCTCCTCTGATTCTATTGCTAAAATAACAATGCCCGGTTATTTCTATAATTTCCATAAATAGTTACAATACTATTGAAGTTATTTATTTTATTAAAAACCAAATACTAATCAGTACTATATATTATAGATAACAGGTAAAGAGTATCAATATATCAATATATCAATATATCAATATATTAATATATCAATATATCAATATATCAATATATGTATAAAAAATGAAATAAACATATAATATACAAATCTGATCACCTGATACAGTATCAACATATAGTGTAATATGAGTCAACAAAAAGAAGATCTAGTACAGGAAGTTGCAGCGCGGCTTATTTATCCATTTACTGATTACTTACCGACTGATTCTGCGTCAGTTATGTGCTATCAGACATTATGTCAGCTAGATATGGTCAAAGTCGCGCAGGCTGGAGAAATAGAGTTCTTAGAAGCAGTATCGGCGCACTTCTCGTCAAAATGTATATCTAAGATGACATTCAGAGTCGAAGTTGTTAAATTCCGCAAATATACTCTTTATAATCCAATCAATGTATTCTGTTATTTGGGATATTATGATCTCTTTATTATGTTTGCCGCACGACATCCAACTCTTAAAATCAACAATAAGTTACTCAAACTATGTTATAGCATTCCTGATACACATATGTGTATTAGGTATCTGTTCAATCACCATATAGTTATCAACAATATTGTAGACAAGGCATTCGCTCAGGATGATATATCGCTGATAATGAAGAGCTTGCTTATTGGTCATCTATCAGATATTGTGCCGAGTCTGGTAAATGCAAAACTAATATGTTTTAAAGAAGTATGTCAAGTATATCAAAATCAGCTATTATGGCCATATATCAGAGAAGAGAAGTCAATATTGGAATACATCGCGCTTATATTTGGAGATAACCATACTCTGTTCTTGATTCGCTTACATATGCTTGGATATCAACTTGCCGCGCGAGATGATGATATGTGTATTGAAATAATACATGTATACATTGATTATCCAGAACTTATCCCACTATATAGTGATGGATTTAATTCAAATTATCAGACAGTAGTTGCATTGACAATTATTGCATATGAGCGCGGAATATTACACAGAGTGATTATAGATGAAGATAGATTGACTAATTTGTTGACATACCCCGGCACTATACTCTGCGAGTTGTTTGTGTCTATATTGGGACTATATTCATCAAATAGAGTTGTCAGTCATGTATTAGGAGTCGCGCCGCATTGCTATAGTATCGCGTTTTATACTAAAGTATTATCTTGCGCGTCTGAGCCACAGCTGCGAGATATTTTATCGCCGCGGGTCAAAAAGAATCATGTATTTTTGCAATATGTAAACTCGCCAGAATACTATCCTTATTTTGTTACTCTGTGCGCTTATCGACCCAAATTTGTAGTCAAAATGTTCTCGCGATTAGAGTTTGATACAACTGCTGTCTCGAGCATATCTGGTCATATTAACCCGCGATCTACACAATGTGAATGGCTATTTACTGGCCGAGATAATCGCTTTGAGAGTCGCGCGGGTAATGATGCATTTGTGCGCGAATATGTGATTCTTATATTACGTCAGTTAATCAGAGAATATTTGCAACAAGTGAATGAATACTTTTATGGCTATTACGTGAGCCGAAAGAATGATTATTTCAATTATATGCTAGAAAAAACACAAGAATGTTCTTGTCCAAGTCGCGGCAATAATGTTGAATGGTATTGCAACAGACAAGGCAAAGTATATGTATGTGAAAATTGTTTATTGATAGAGCGCGCTATATTGCCGCGAATGGTAAACAAATATGGGTATTATGACTATCATGTTGACTATGTCCGGGCCGAGTCAGAGAAAGATGCGCGCGATCCATTAGTGGCTAAATGGGGCAGGCAAATTCCCCCAGGACTTGAACGCGGTGAAGTATATCCCGCGGGTTATATTGATGGATTCGTATTCGGCGACATTTGCACGCATCCTGCTTGTTATAAAAATTACATTTAATGTTACTAGATGGCAAAATGTATAAGGATAGACTATACTCTTTTTTTTGATGGTTGTGTTAAATATAAATATATTAATATACGTAATATCAATACAAGTATATATCAATACAAGTATATATCAAACATAATCAAGTGAATAAGATAAATCATAATTAAAAAATAAATTAATCACATATAATATATCTGACTCTAATAATTGTTGCTCGTCATGCAATCCTCGCAACAATCATTAACAGATATTGGATGTAGTGAGTTGCAAAAGATAATAAGTAAATATCCAGACTTAAATTGGGACTGGGATAGTCTTTCTTACAACCTCTCGTTATCTGCTGAGTTTTTGATAAGTAACATAAGTAAGCCTCTTAATATGTGTAAATTGTCAGCTAATCCTGTTATTAGTGCTAAACATCTAGATCTATATCCATTCGTTGCGTGGAAATATGAAGGGTACTCTATCAATCTAAGTATGCCATCAGAGATAATAAAGTATGGCATTAATAAGCGCGATATTACTGATACTATTTCTCTGGTTAATTGGAACTATTATTATTTAAGCCTTAACCCCGCAATTGAGTGTGAATATATCAGAGATAATATATCACAGCCATGGAATTGGGAAGCAATATCCCGCAGAGAAGATTTAACTGAACAATTCTCCCGCGACTATGAAGTGTTTTTATCGCCAACTAAAAATTTAAGTGCCGATATTGATATAGATACTACTATCGCGGCTAATAATCGCGGCGACTTTTTAGATAACTACTGGAGCAAATACTATCCTGATAACCTTGTATATCTAGAATATTTACGAGATGAAAACGCGCGTAAACGTCTTAAAACATTTATAAAAGAGTCCCGGCGTAACTATTATAAGGAGAATCCATCCGCGACTATTGATCTATCTGATATAGACTGGAATATGGTATCTTTATTCTATAACAAAATAACTGTTGATTTCTTTGAGAAGTATCGTGGATTTTTAAATCTGGGACTCTTATCAAAGAATACTGCTTGTTACGAATTGCAGTTATATTCCGCATATGCTAAAAAGATATACTATGTCATTCAGTTTGCTTATTAACATTACTGGTGTAAATAGTTAAAATAATTAGTTAATTACTTTTTTTGTCAGAATAGATACTAGGAATGAGTAATATCAGGATAAGCCTGTTAGTTGTAGTTATTATACTTATACTTTTTCTTGCGACTAATAAAGGTATACAGGATAGAGTATCATGCGCAATAGGATATATTACTAAGCGCGATGTTAGTAAACTAAACTCTGAGCCGCGACTTAATCAAGTATTAGCGCCGTCTTTTGGAAAGGTTGCAGAGATTAAAACATTGCCTACAGGTGATATAGCAATTGCAATAGTATTAAATTTGACTGATATACATACACAATATGTGCCGATCTATGGCCGCGTTAAAGCAGTAGTCGCAGATGATACTGGTAAATATAATATAGCTATGTTATTGGATAAAAGCGCAAAAAATAGCAAAATAATAACAAAGTTAATAACTGATTTTGGTAATATGTATATATTCCAGATTTCTGGCTACATAACTCGTTACATAGATAACTATCTTATTGAAGGAGGTTTAGTTAGTCCAAAACAATTACTAGGCAAGATAAAGTTTGGATCTCGTGTTGATATCATAATACCCGCGGCTAGTTATGATGCTAATTTGCGCATATATGTCAAACTTGGTGATCACATAAAAGGCGCAGAGACTGTAATCGCCGAATATGTCAAAAAAATATAAAATATCAAACTATAGAACTACAGAACTATAGAACTATAGAAGTATTAAATTGCATGCGGAGAATATTACTCTATAGTATTATACAAAGATTTAGCAATGTTAGTAAGAAAAGAATGATCAATACTAGTCATATCATTATTAATAGTATAATCAACTTCTAGTGATTCGTGTTCAGTTTCTGATACATGTAATGCGGCTTTTTCTTCAGGTGTATACGGCGGAATAGTAGTGTTAATAACTCGAATAAAGGATATTGATTTGCGCCCGAAGTACTTAATGAGTGCGGCTTGCTCGTGAGCAAATCTAAGATCATCAATTATAATAATATTCTTATAGCTCTCATCTGTATCAACCATATATTCTACTTCTTTATATATACATTTATTGACCCATAATAATCTATCTGAGTAACCTAAGAATCGCGCGAATTCTGTCTGCATAATTTCTGTGCCGAACCACTGTAATAGTTGTCTAGGAGTTTTATTATATTTAGGTACAATTGTATCTTTAAACTTGGATTCATAAAAGTGATTTGTCGGGATATCAAATAAATCAGATACAGCCGATTTAAGAGGATCAGCAAATGAAATAACTCTATTTATCCAATAATCTTCTTCAGATAAATATATATCAATATTGTCCGCGAGCTTATTTGCATAATGAGATTTACCACTTCCTTTATACCCCGAAAACGCAAATACTATAATGTCAGGAGATGATTGAATAGCTTTATATATTTTTTCAGGCAATGATTGCGCTGCATCATACTCTTTTCCTAATGTGTATGAAATCATCAGATATATGAATAGTTGTTAGATTATATAATTAAAAAGTTTAATTCACTTTTTTAACATACTCGCTAACAGAAAGATACTTATTTGACAGAGTTATATATTATGTCGGATGTGACAATGTTTAGTCTGAAAGATTTGATTGGAAAGTACTTTTATGGATTTACTGAGCCATTTATTGTTGAAAACATAACTACACGAGGTGTAATAGAGATAGCTTTGCCTATATATAAATCAAAAGGACATAAAATTGCGGAGATATGCCTGTACGCAAGCGCTGAAGAGTTAGATACTTACGCGGACAACCATTCCGCGATGTTTGATGCCGAATCCCCGCGGGTATCAGAATGTACATTATTTGGTCTGGAGATGCTATCCAGACATCGCAATCGTCGCGGCGATATTGTAGCAAATACGGGTTCTATTGACACGGGAAGAGAGGTGTGCGCCGATTTAAACAGGAAAATAGTCGCGAATAACAGTTCAGAAAAGAACATGTATCTTATAAGTAATGGTATAAATTATGTACTTAAATCTATCAATCTAACCATACAAACTGGTAAAACTTATATAACTCTTATATTTATCAATAGTAGTAAGCGTGGACCCGATTTATGCTTCTATGGCGCGTTTTTCTGCTTTAAAAAAATTGAAAAATAATGCTATTTGTGTACTTAAGCCATAAAATGCAATCAACTACTCTTCCCGAAATCGAAGTATCCGCGAGTGGTAATATATCAGATAATGTAGACTGTTTAGATAATCAAAGTATACGAGAAGATTTTAAAGACATAGAAGACGCGGAAGACTTGGAGAGTGTAGAGAGCGCAGAGAGCTTAGAGGCCGCAGAAAGCGTAAAAAATGCAGAGAACTCGGCAGATAATTTAAATGCTAATAATAAGCATAAACGCGTCAATTTTGCTAAAAGTAGTAATGATAGCCGACCTATAATACATGATATTGACTACAGTATGTGTATTCTTAATACTTATGACTTAGACATATTATTAGACAATATCCGCGACATTATTTCTGAAAAGAGAGAATTAGGACATGTCAATAGTAATAAATTTAGTATAGTCGAAAGATATATATACGCAGCGATTGAAAACAATGAGACCGCGTTTTGGGATCATATAAATGTATATAACATCGCTAATAGTGAATCAAATATAGTTACAAGTAAGAATGTAGACTGCGGCATTCAAGAATACACAGAATCAACATTTGTCAAATCAATCATCTATTGCGGGTATAATATGTATTATTATGCCTTAGATCTATTTCGATTAAGCAATAGTCCATTTGATAGATTTACAGAGTTTTGTAATTCTTTACATCATGCTGTTGATAACGTATCTGAGTCTGATATGACTCAAGCAGAGTACAATAAGACAATAATGATATTATTTGTTTCTATGCTCAAAGCGGCGTTATTTTACCCCGAGACTATACCCGCGCGATTTACTGCTTTAAGTAAGTTAAACATATCAGAGTTTAAACTTGCTGATGCGACTATGTATAGCGAAACCCGCAAGTTATTGGCTATGTTAGATAGATTACATCTACCAAAAGGTGTTGTATATACTTATATATCTGACAATGTTGAAGTGTATAGAGAAATCAATCATCATAAGTTAGTTATTAATAAATCATTCATAAAATTAGATGATCGAGATACTCTCTTTGATGTATCTACTCCATTAATTACTGGAGTATTTGATAATATCCCAGCAGGCGATGTTGACACCAGAGATATGACTTATGAACTATTTGATATTTATAATCCACTCAGAACCTTCAATTATCAAAAAAAGATATGCGCGAGGTCTGAGCAAATTAATGAACTTAAAAAAGTAGTAGACTCGCGCAATACTTCT
>Ga0214923_10002133_pt1 | contig 26887 bp, 26 predicted proteins | sample LL1510_MetaG_FD_177993 | JGI IMG/M metagenome (GOLD analysis project Ga0214923, IMG submission 177993) | Freshwater microbial communities from Lake Lanier, Atlanta, Georgia, United States - LL-1510 | ecosystem: Environmental > Aquatic > Freshwater > Lake | place: USA: Georgia | collected...
CTCTTCCGCTACAGTTCGATTTGCGCGGCGACTTTCTTGTTCATGCTGCGCCCAAATATTAGAAAACTCCTGTTCCACGAGCGTCTCTGGCAAGTCAAAAGCGTATCGAGAGTCTAGCACATCGAGCAAAGCGCGCTTCATTTTGTCACGAGAGGCCTTTTCAAAATCCGCCTCTAAGTTTCCACGCACTGCAGTTTTCATCGCGTCAAAGGACTCAAAGCCATACTTCTTGGCAAGCTCTTCGCCAATTTCTATGGTTTTTGGGGATGAGATCGATTTAACAATAACATCAAATTCAGCGTCTTTGCCGGCAAGGTTTTGAGCAGAATAATCCTTAGGGAATTGAACTTTTACTAGACGCTCGTCTCCTGAACCAGCGCCCTCGAGTTGCTCTTCAAATCCTGGGATAAAGGATCCAGAACCCAGGACAATGTCCACATCGCCGCCGCTTCCACCTTCAAAAGGCGCCCCATCAAGCTTGCCTGTAAAATCAATCGTAAGCCTATCACCCTTTGCTGCCTTAGCGCCAACAGCTTTGGTGTCATATTCTTGAGACCGCTCAGCAAGCGAGCGCATCGCTTTTTCAACGTCTGAGTCTTCGACGTTAGCAACAGGACGTTCAATGACAATGCCGTCAAAGGAACCAACTTCAAACTTTGGCAATGTCTCAAATGTAACGGTGAAAGCTAAATCTCCCTCCGCAGCCAAAGCACGCTCAACTTCCTCCTGCCCGCCGGGAAAATCTAATTTTGGCTCTACAGCAATTTTGAGTTGATGATCGGCAACGATTTTACGATTAGCTTCGTTGACGGCTTCCTGCAGAACATCCCCCATGATGCTCTTACCATAGAGCTTTTTGAGATGTCCGATTGGAGCTTTACCAGGACGAAATCCTTTGATCTGAGCTTTTGATTGAACTTCAGATAATTGAGCCGCGAGTTTTGCGGCCAGATCACCAGCTGGCAAAACCACACGAAATTCCTGTTTCAAACCCTGCGAAGAGGTTTGCGTTACTTGCATTTCAATCGCCTTCCACAATTCAAAGGTCGCCGGCGGTGGCGACTTTTCCTATAATTTTCCGCGATAGTGCGGTATTGGTGCGGGCGGAGGGAGTCGAACCCCCACGACTTTCGTCACCGGAACCTAAATCCGGCGCGTCTACCAGTTCCGCCACGCCCGCGGGCGAGGGATCTCTGAGAAACCCCTCTCGAAACCTTTGACCCGCTAGCGCGGGCGCCGCTCTATAGCATGGCGTTTGCGCTCTGCCCTCAAAAAATTGCACCTCTTGTGAGAAGATGTTCACCACAAATGAAAACAGATATTGGGGACCTTATGATCGACCGATTAAACCCTTGAAAGCAGCTGTGTACAACATCGTAGCTGAGACCAATGTCAGGAACCTGTAACCATGAGTTTAAGCCTCTCGCGGCGTCAGCTTTGTAGCGCGGTAATCGCTAGTATTTTGCCCGGCTCAGCGCAAAGCGGGGAAGCCACAAAGTCGCCAATAATCCTGAAAGCCTCACATGACGCCGTGCAAATCAAAGGCTCAATAAAAACAGATGTTTTTAGCTTTAATAATTTGTTCCCAGGTCCCCTTTTGCGCTTTAGTCAAGGGGATCAAATGGACATTAAACTTGTCAACGAGCTGGACCTGCCCCTCACGCTTCATTGGCATGGTATGCGAGGCGACAACGCCATGGATGGGGTTGCTCCGCTCACTCAAAATGGTGTGACGAACAATCAAGATTTTTCCTATCGTCGACAATTATCGGAACCAGGTCTCTTCTGCTACAGGCCGAGCGTATACGGACATACGCCCGAGCTGATGGGGCGCGGACTGAAAGGACTATTGATTGTTGATGAACCAGAGCCTTTGCCCTGCGATCTTGACCTCGCGATTCTATTAGATAGTCTTATAATTGATTTAGATCATAAATTTACGGGAGATTTTGATCCACAGATCAGCTTAAATTCCAACAGAATTCAGGATGCACTCCTAACAGTCAACGGTAAGATCGCACCGCTCCTGCAAGGAGTCCCGCCGGGCGGGAGAGTGAGATTGCGCTTGGCAAATTTGTCGAATGCGCAAATCATGATTGTTCGTTTTACTGGGATTAAGCCATTCGTCATCGCGATTGATAGCCAACCCTGTACTGCCTTCGAACCTGTGCGAAGCAGTATTCCGATGGCTCCAGGCGCACGTTTCGAACTCATGTTCGAAATGCCAACAGCCCCGACATCACTGGCCAAGGTCGCGCTTTTTAACTCAGAAAAGGGCGATCAAGAAGTCATTGTCTTTAATAGTCAGGGGTCACCCATTTCGCATAACAAACCTGTCGCGAGCCTGCCCTTAAACAAAACGCTGCCAGCAGAAATTAAGCTGGGTAGTAGTAAGAAAGTCGATCTAACGCTTTCGTTGAATAAAGATCTCGGCAAACCATCTTGGACCATTAATGGCAAACGGACAGAGGGTTATTCTGGAGCGCCTCTGTTTAAGGTGAAGGTCGGCTCGCCCGTGACGTTAGGCTACATTAATCAGGCCCCCATTCCAGTCGCCATGCATGTGCACGGTCACGCAGTACGACTCCTTCATGATAAGGACGATGGCTGGGAGCCGTACTGGCGTAATGGCGTTATCGTGCCGCCATTGAAAACAAAACATGTTGCCTTTGTCGCAGATGCGCCAGGTAAATGGGCGCTCCATGATGATATTTTAGAAAATGAGGCTGCGGGCTTGGCGACTTGGTTTCTTGTTGAATGAACGCGCCTCTGTGGCTGAAGGTCGCGGGACAGGTAATTCGCCTTCAGCTATGCTTATTTGACGCGCCCCCCTGTCGAGGGGCAAAATTAGGCTTATTTGTTAAGCATTGCCACCATCGCTGCCAAAAACAGCGTTAAAAGGTTAGAAGACCGCTTCGTAATTTCTAAGACGGCTTATTACTCACTAAGGGAGAATCAGAATGAAAATGCGCTTTCTCGTCGCCATGACAGTTGCGACAGTCGGGTGGGTTGCTCAAGCCCATGCGCATGGCGACGTGGGCAGCAATCAAGGGCAATGCTTGATGAAAATTGGCCCTGACACCATGACCTTCACAGGTTATCAGCCGCTTAAATCTCGCGAACAATTCTGTGACGATATTCCAGATGCAGGTCCTACAATCATCACTCTGGACGCCCAGCAAGATGAACTGAGGGATATGAATTTGGAAATGCGGGTCGTGAAGGATGTTGGCCAGAAAGACCCAGGTGAGAATGTAGAGGCAAATACCGAATATTATTCAGCACCAAAAAAATACAGAACCGGCACCCTTACTTTTGAACATAATTTCCCAGTTCAAGGTAAATTTATTGGCGTCGTAACAGCTAAAAGTGACGATGGCAGCAAAGAATATAAAGCTGTATTTCCTTTCGCCGTTGGTCTTACCCAGACTAAAGACATAACGATAGCCGTGTTCTTTGCCGGCCTTGCCTTAGTAGGTTTCGGCCTATGGTATAAAAAGCAGTTTATCGATAAAAAACCAACAGCTAAAGCCTAACAACCCCCTTAAGACACAACCTCAATACGACCGTCGCGCAGTGTAACGCGGCGGTCCATTTTTTCAGCAAGTTCCATATTATGGGTTGCGATCAAAGCTGATAGTCCGGTGCTACGAGCTAGGGTCATTAGTGTAGCAAAAACATGATCTGCGGTTCGGGGATCAAGATTTCCGGTAGGTTCATCAGCTAGTAAAAGATCTGGAGCGTTGGCGACTGCACGCGCTATAGCAACGCGTTGCTGCTCGCCGCCTGAAAGTTCAAAGGGGCGGTGCGTAGCCCGTTCGCTAAGATTTAAATAGTTTAACAGCTGCCTTGCTCGCTTTTGCGCCTCAACACGACCCAAGCTATTGATCATCTGGGGCAGCGCAACATTTTCAAGCGCGCTAAATTCCGGCAAAAGATGATGAAATTGATAAACGAAACCAATCGACGCGCGTCTCAATCGCGTGCGCTCTGAATCCGTCATTGAAGCCGTTGGCGCTGAAAGGACAAGCGTTTCACCAGAGTCGGGACGCTCCAGCAAACCAGCAATATGAAGCAACGTTGACTTACCGGTGCCTGATGGCGCAAGCAACGCGACTGTTTCACCTGAAAAAATTTTCAAATTTACATCAACAAGAATATCCAAGCGCGCATCTCCCTCACGATAATGGCGCGCGATATTCCTAAGTTCGAGAACAGCTTCCTTCATTAACTTACTCATGCCTCAACGCGTCGATTGGATCGAGAGAGGCGGCTTTCCAGGCGGGATAGATTGACGCCAAGATAGCAATGACAAGCGTCATGCCAACAATCATCGACACTTCTCTCGCATCAACGATTGCCGGCAATCTTGAGAGAAAATAAAACTCTGCAGGAAATAGATTAGCATTCAATGCGCTATTCAAAGCCACGCGTATAGCGTCAAGATTTTTTGCAAGCAATAGCCCCAGACCAAACCCGGCCAAGGTGCCGACGACACCAATTGATGCGCCAATTATCATGAAAATCCGTAAAACAGAGCCACGAGTCGCCCCTATTGTTCGTAAAATAGCTATATCTTGAGTTTTATCTTTAACTAACATTGTCAGACCTGAAATAATATTAAACGCCGCCACAATCACAATTAACGAAAGGATAATAAAGAGAATATTTTTTTCTACCTGTAGCGTTTCAAAAAATGTTTTATTTCTTTGCCTCCAATCAGTAACAATTATTGGACGAGTTACAGCCTTATCTAATCCAATGCGAAACGCATCCATTTGATCCGGATCATCGACAAATGCCTCAATTACTGTAGCTTCATTCTCCTTATTAAAAAACATTTGCGCCTCAAGGAGCGGCATATAAACAAATACGTTGTCAAACTCAGACATGCCAATCGAAAAAATAGCTACGACAGTGTAGGCTTTAATGCGCGGAGCGACCCCAAAGGGAGTCTGAGCGCCCTTGGCGATTAACAGGCTCACCTTGTCCCCAACGCTGACACCTAGCGTTTCAGCAAGACGCTGACCAATCGCGACGCCTTCGGCTTCATCAAAACCCTCTAATCCGCCACTTTTAATGTTTCCTGAAATTCCAGGCAGCCGCAGAAGATCTTTCTCTCGCACGCCACGGGCGAGCACGCCGGATTGACCAAATTGGGTTGAAATGCCAGCAGCGCCCTCAACCATCGGAATAGCAAGTTTTACACCCGGCACTGTTGCTGTTTTCTGCGCAACATCATCCCAGTCTGTGAAAGATGTCTCAACAGCCTGTAAAAAAGCATGGCCATTAATACCCATGATCTTATCCATTAACTCACGATGAAATCCATTCATCACTGAGGTAACAACAATCAAGGTAGCGACGCCAAGCATAATGCCTAAAAAAGAAAAACCTGCAATAACTGAAACAAAGCCATCAGCGCGGCGCGCACGAAGATAGCGCAGCGCTACTAGCCACTCAAAAAAAGAAAATGCTCCAGCGCTTGAAGCTAACCGTTTGGGGGGAATTACCTCCGCATTCATGCAGCAGCCTGTCGCATTGCTGCAATAATTCGCTTCGTGGCCTCCTCGGGAGCGAGCAATTCACGCTCGCCGGTTTGTCGTCTTTTTACTTCCACGCGTCCCTCCGCCAGTCCTTTGGGGCCGACTAGGATTTGCCAAGGCAGACCAATTAAATCAAGCGTGGCGAATTTTGCCCCAGGTCGCTCATCGCGATCATCGTACAAAACCTCTAAACCAGAATTTTCTAATTGCCGCGCTAACTCTTCACAAACTTTGTCTGTTGATGCGTCGCCAACCTTAAGATTGGCTATGCCAACCTGAAATGGAGCAATCGTGTCTGGCCAAATAATGCCTGACTCATCATGGCTAGCCTCAATAATTGCCGCAACTAGACGTGAAGGACCAATTCCATAGGAGCCCATCTGCACGATAATTTCTTTACCATCAGAGCCGCTAACTACGGCTTTCATAGGCTCGGAATATTTTGTCCCAAAGAAGAAGATATGGCCAACTTCGATTCCACGGGCTGAGACGCGCGATTCTTCAGGAACCAAGCTAAAAGCCTGAGGATCATGCATTTCGCTTGTCGCAGCATAAAGCTCAGTCCATTTTTCAACTATCGCTTTTAAAGCCTGCTCATCAGAAAATTTAATGTTCTCTGGCGGCGCCTTGAAAGTTAAAAAATCCTTATGACAAAAAACCTCACTCTCGCCAGTATCGGCAAGAATAATAAATTCGTGACTTAAGTTGCCCCCAATTGGACCAGACTCCGCGGCCATGGGTATCGCGGTTAGTCCCATTCGAGCAAATGTTCTGAGATAAGCGACAAACATTTTATTATAAGAATGCTGACCCGCCTCTGGCGTTATATCGAAAGAATAAGCATCCTTCATCAAAAATTCACGCGAGCGCATAACGCCAAATCTAGGGCGCACCTCATCTCGAAATTTCCACTGAATGTGATATAGATTTAAGGGTAGATCTTTATATGAACGTACATAGGCTCTAAAAATTTCTGTAATCATTTCTTCATTTGTTGGTCCATAAAGCATTTCGCGCTCATGACGATCACAAATACGGAGCATTTCTTTCCCATAGGCGTCATAGCGTCCAGACTCACGCCACAAATCCGCAGATTGAATAGTCGGCATAAGACATTCGATAGCGCCAGCGCGATTCTGCTCTTCCCGAATAATGGCCGTAATCTTATTCAAAACTTTAAGGCCCAGCGGCAACCAGGCGTAAATTCCAGCGGATTCTTGTCGAATGAGACCTGCACGCAACATCAGTCTATGCGAAACAATTTCCGCTTCTTTTGGCGTTTCCCGAAGAATCGGTAAAAAATATTGAGATAGACGCATCAGTTTTTCCACTTAGTCGAATCACATCTTAAGGAAGGATACTCCGCCCGACATCATAGGGCAGAGAAAGAAGAGCTCAAAGCTTTAAGGCGCGACCTAGTTAAGTAAAATCTATAGAAATTCTGGCATCTGTAACTTCCTTATGGGGCTAGCTCATTAGAGATAACAACGAAAGAAGCAGCAATGACAGAAGAACGCGACTCCGTGGAGATGATAAATGAAAACTCTGTTCATACCCGCTACGAAATAGAGCTTGATGGATATTTAGCTTATTTAGAATATCGTCTTGATAACGGCTGCATAGATCTTTTTCATACTTATTCGCCAAAAGAACTATCCGGACGCGGTGTCGCATCTCGTCTTGTGGCCTTTGCCTTAAACAAAGCCCGAGAACGCAAACTAAATATTAGACCAACCTGCTCATTTGTTGAAGCTTACATAAAAAATCATCCAGAATTTTCAGATGTCGTCGGATAAATAAGATTAGCCACTATCAATTTGGGCTGCGACCTCAAGCCATTGTTCCTCTGCTATTGAAAGGGCCTGAATGAGATCAGACCGCTGACCAGAGAGCTTTGACGCTTCTTGAGGATTACGGGAGTAAGCTTCAGGCTCTGAAAGAGCGGTATCAATTCGAGATAATAGATTATTGAACTTTTCGATTTTTGTTTCTAACTCTGTTAATTTACGACGAAGTAAATTTAGATCCTGTTTTTTTACTGCATTCAATTGAGGCTTTATCGCCTCGCTACCATTCGGACGGGTTTTATCTCCTCTCGTGGCTGCTAAGACGTAACGCGAGTAATCATTCATATCGCCGTCAAATACTTTAACTGATCCCTGATCAACAATCCAAAGCTTATCCGCACAAGCCTCCAATAAATAACGATCATGTGAAACCAAAATCACCGCGCCACTGTAAGTATTTATTGCTTCTACCAGAGCAGCCCGACTATCAATATCAAGATGATTTGTAGGCTCATCAAGAATAATTAAGTGTGGCGCGTGAAAACTAGATACGCCAAGCAATAATCGGGCTTTCTCACCGCCAGAAAGATTCTCCACTTTTGTTTCCGCTTTAGCTCCAGAGAAACCAGCCTGCGCAGCTCTGGATCGAATACGAGCCTCTGAAGCATCCGGCATAAGTTCTGAAAATAGTTTATATGCCGTATCGCTGCTGCTTAAATCATCAACTTGATGCTGTGCAAAAAACCCAACGTTAAGCTTAGGAGCACGTATGAGATTTCCTGATTGCGGCTCTAACCGCCCACCAATAAGTTTCGCGAAAGTTGATTTGCCATTGCCATTTGCTCCTAATAAACCTATCCGATCATCTTCAGTAAGAGATAAAGTAAGGTTCATAAGAACAGTTTTATCATTATAGCCAACAGAAACTTTTTCTAATGAGATAATTGGCGGCGATAATTGTCTCTCTGGAGAAGGCAGATATATTGGCAACACAGCCGTGTCGACAACTGCAGTAACTGGTTGTAATTTTGACAGTAATTTTAATCGTGATTGCGCCTGACGCGCCTTGGTCGCCTTAGCCCGAAAGCGATCCACAAATGATTGAAGATGCTTGCGTTGATCTTCCTGTTTTTTATTAGCTTTTGCAGCGAGTAAAGATGCTTCTTGTCGCTGCTTCTCAAACGAAGAATAATTTCCTTTGTAAATTGTGAGTTTGCTATTCTCAAGATGAAGAATATGTGTCGCGACTGCATCGAGTAGGTCGCGGTCATGGCTTATAACAAGTATATTTGCTGGATAATTCGATAAGTAATCAACCAACCATAATGTACCTTCCAAATCTAAGTAATTGGTTGGTTCATCGAGTAAGAGGAGATCTGGTTGAGAAAAAAGGATTGCGGCTAATGCAACCCTCATTCGCCAGCCCCCAGAAAACTCCTCGAGGGCTTGATGCTGTTTTATTGCATCAAAACCCAAGCCGTGGAGAATTGTTGCGGCTCTAGAGGGCGCCGCATGGGCGTTAATATCCACCAGCCTTGCTTGGATTTCAGCAATCTCATGAGGTTCTGAAGTTGCTTCTGCCCGGGCCAAAAGGCTCGAGCGCTCTTCATCAGCAGATAAAACGAAATCGATCAGAGAAGTTTTACCGCCGGGGGCCTCTTGCTCTACACGACCGAGTTTCGTTCGAGCTGGCAGGGAAATTGAGCCTGATTCTGGGCTAATTTCACCTGCAATGAGCCGAAACAGAGTCGTCTTTCCTGCTCCATTTCTGCCTACAAACCCCGTACGAGCGCGACCTGGAAGAAATACCCCTGCCCCATCAAAAAGCAGACGATCTCCAAGTCGATAGGTGAGGTCGTTTATTGTCAGCATGATAGCGTGCTTTAAAGTGACGGCTCAAATGGCGCAAATGATAAAAACCTAGCCTCTGGCGCACTTGTCTTAAAAGCCCAGCGCCTCTATACAGCCGGGATCGTCAACTTGCTTGGGCTCACGGGTCCTCAGGTGACAGGCGCCCATCGTCTAGAGGCCTAGGACGTCGCCCTTTCACGGCGAAAACAGGGGTTCGAATCCCCTTGGGCGCGCCAATAAAATCAATGACTTGCTATATTTTTTTACTGTGCGGCTTCTTATTTCCTACCAAAATCCTACCAAGGCGATTCTAAGCTACTTACTAAACTGACGGGCTTTTAAGGCTCGGAGATCAAATCCGCATCAAAGAAGACAGGCATTTCGTTGACGAGGCGAGCTGCACATAGGTGCTTTCGGAGACTCGCTCTAAGAGCTAGCCACTTATTTCCCAAGCCCCTGCACTGCTGACTGTTACTTAGATGAATCTCAGCGGACCATGATCGGCGCAAGAATTAAGAGAATTAAAAATGACACCAACCAATATAGCAGGGGAGATGCAAATTTGTATGTCCAAACCAGCCGATCCGAAGATACCAAGAAGTTAAGTGTTTCACCAAGATCGATCGTTAGTAATTCAAAGTTACTGAAACGAGGCTATTAGCTGGACAGCGGTATCTACAAATGTCTCAAAAGTAAAAAAACTTTATTCACAGGGTTAGTTTAAAGGAAGGTATATCCTTGAAGGACAGCGGATGGCTTACTCTTATTTCTCAAGTGAGCTATCGCTGAAACTCCAGAAGGGTGACTTTTTATTTAGTGAGTGGTGTGTGGTCTAATGGACAATTACCATCGGCACACCAACCACAAGGAGACCAATACCAGCGAAAACGATCAGATCCCTCATTTTCAGCTCCTATTGTTAGTTAATTTCACACTATATATGTATTTATTCTGGCAAATCTTTTGAATGTTATTTTTTTGCCAAATGGCGATTTTTCTCTGCCAAATCTTTAACAAAAAAAAACCGCCTGTGGTTAGCTGACGGCTGAGTTAGAAACACAGGGAAGTAAAAAGAAGAACTCCGGAGAGTGAGCCACCTATTTAGAACGCTACTTAGATGGCCCGGCCCTCCAAAAACCCGAGGGGAGCTGATGCCCAAAGCTCGGGAGGGTAGCCTTATTTAGGCACGTTATGGGTGGTCCAACGTGCAATTACGATTGGTAAGCCAATCAAGAGTAGACCAACTCCAGCGAATACGATGAGATCATTCATGTTCAGCTCCTGTTGTTACGCTACGTCTAGATCTGACTACAAAAAATTCAGATCCAATCAGTTAACGTTTGAGCAGAACGATACAGTCAGCAGGTTTCAGTCAAAGAGCTGTCAGTTTTTGCCAAACTTACCTTTGTCAAAAAGAAAAGCCGCCAGTGGAAGGACTGACGGCTTTAATTTGAACACAAGGAAGATTGGACAGTTGTGAAGTTAGCCCGGATCTATCGCAATTGATGTGCGCCACAACACATTGGGGCTAAATTTGAAAAAGAGCCGCCCGGAAGGATGTGGGCGGCCCTTTTATTGATGATCAGTGAACGCCTCTAAAGACCATCTATGAGTAAATTACCTCAAATATGATTTTTAAAAATAATCTTTTGATGGCGACTGCTATGTGAGCGCATCTAGCATGACAGCCAGGACAGCTAATTAACTAACAATACTTTCTTCTTACTCAACCCGGCATTTAAACATCGATGGGCAAGGTGGGAGCTTTCCGCCATCGATTGAGGCCGCGAACTCATCGTGCGCTGATGCAGCAAATACCGGCGCAGAGAAAAGGCTAAGACCAAAAGCGATAAAACTAAGGGTGCTGATGAGTGTGATGCGTTTCGTCATAATAATTACTCCTCAATTTATAATTTCAATTAGTCACCCACATAGAACCGCTGACCGCGAGCCGCCATGGAAGGGGTTAGTGTTGCGAAGCTCGCCTTCTCAAAAGAAGCGCCATTAAATTCCCCCGCCATTACCGGAGCTGAAGCTAGACCGGCAAACAGAGAGATGAAAGCAAAAGAAGCAATCAGTAATTTTTTCATTTTCGTAGTTCCTTCTAAATTAGGGTTTCGGTTCGTTGTTCCGATGGTCAGAAGGTAGCCCAGCAAAACTATAAAATATGTTCGAAAAAGCACATGGTAGAAGAGCCCTTCGTCTTGACGCCTTTGGATGTTATTTATTTCCACATGTTTAGCCACCCAAACCGCAAATGGCGTCGCACTACCATCATCAAGCGAGACGGCACTCTCGCGCCCCTTCCCGACAATTGGTCGCTCATTGATTTAGAAACTGGTATGGCGGTCGCTCAGCTCTATAAAGATACAGGCTATGAGGATCGCCCAGCATGGCGGGTGATCTGCCGGTCTATGAATGAGGATGGCGAGCTAAAAGACGTCATGATGACTTGGATAGAAGATCCCACAAAAGCCCGTGAATATGCAGAGGGGCAGACAAGTGGGATGCGGTATGTGATTAGGCATAAAAGGACAAAAGAAGAGATTTTGGGTAGGAAGCCAAAGTGTTGAGCGCTGGAGACTATAGATGAGAATAACGCATCTGTTAAAATTTATATCACTAAGTTTAGTAATTTATGTATTGGGCTTTTGTGGCGTTAATGCTCAGCATGATCATAGCTATCAAGTTCCAGAAGAGGGACTAGGTCATGCTCATATTGAAATACCCTGCTCCCTTGAAGCATCTAAGACCTTTGATAAAGGATTAGTGCTACTTCATAATTTTTGGTACAGTCGAGCACTAGAAACTTTTAAGCAAGCTGCGGCAATAGATCCCGAATGCGCTATGGCATATTGGGGCGAAGCTATGACGTTTAATCATCCTTTTTGGGATGCGCCATCAGCCAACGATAATAAAAACGCATGGGATCTTATTCAAAAAGCAGCTGCTGCAAAAAAAATATCCGACAGAGATAAGCTGTTTATTAGTGCCGCCACAGATCTTTATAAAGACAGTGAAAATAGCAGGAAAAGCGACAGAGACGACAAGTATCGTGAGGGCATGGCAGCTGCCTATAAAAAGTATTCGGATAACGAGACAAAATTATTTTATGGCCTTGCTATCATGGGTACGATCAAAGAAGGCTCAAAAGGTTTTGATCGTCAAGAAGAAGCGGCTCGGTTATTTGAGGAGGTTTTTGAAAAGAACCCAAATCATCCCGGCGTCTTGCATTATCTTGTTCATGTATACGATGACCCAGTTCATGCAAAGCAAGGATTGAATGCAGCTCAGAGATATGCGGCCGCAGCGGCGGCTGTTCCGCATGCGCTCCACATGCCATCGCATATTTTTACACGGCTAGGTCTTTGGAGCGCCTCTGAAGCCACTAATGAAAGAGCCTGGAAGACATCGGAATTAGACGTCAAGCGAGCTGGGGAGCCCAATACGTTTCGTGACTTCCATTCTTTAAATTATCTACAATACGCTTATTTGCAATTGGGTAAATTCAATAAAGCAAGATGGGCTCTTGATACTATAAAATCAGAATATGACGCACTAAAAGATAAAACTACCGCGAAAGATACACCGGAGCTACAGGCGCGTCACGTTCGGGGAAGAACAATATACGCCTTACCTGACCGAGTAATTTACGGTTACTTTGATATGTTAACGCGTTATTTGTTTGAAACCAAAGACTGGCAAGCAGCGCAAAATATACCGCTTCTAGTTGAATCTAGAGATTTTCTAGCTGTAAAATTGCAAATGGAAGCAATTTCTGCCGCTATGAATAAAGATCAAAAAACATCGACGCAAAAATCTTCTGAACTCGCAGCATTGACAACAGAGCCTGGTCAGCATCCATTTGTACAACAGATTATAACAATACAAGCGCGTGAGGCAGAAGCTTTTAGCGCCTATGTCTCTGGGAATACGAATCAAGCGATCAAAAAAATGACTGAGGCTATCGAAATAGAAAACTCAATTGATAGCCTTTCTCAGCCTCCATACCCAATCATTCCAGCAAATGAACTATTTGGCTCACTATTAATGGAGATGAAACAACCAGAAGTAGCTCGCAAGCACTTCCTAGAGACTTTGAAGCGGACGCCCGCTCGACCTATGGCGATTTATGGGGCAGCTCAAGCATCCAAGGATATTGGTGATAATGTATCAGCAAAAAAATTATACGGAGAATTTTTAGATCTCTGGAAAGATGCAGATGCAGATCGACCTGAACTTAAAGTAGCGAAATCTTATCTGCAGCGATGAAGTTTATTACAACTCCCCTCTCTGAGGCTATGCGCCTCTATTCAAGCTAATATGTAGGGTTCAAGTGAAGTACTCATTTAACTTTCTATAGTATTATGAGCCCTTAGCGATGGCATGCGTAGATCTCATACAAAACGCGGACAGGCAGAGTAAAGATAGCTTCTAAAGCTCGGCAGGATTTTGAGAAGCTTTCATCTAAATATTTTCAGGAGGAAATAGCGTTGCACAACAGATAGAGGACACCATCCAAAATTTTCATAAAGTTACCCATCAATATTAATCATGATTACATCTAGGGATATAAGATATCCACCTTGCCGCTTTCCAGACGATAAAGCCCACCGACTACTTTAATTTTTCTACTCCCAACTGCCTGGCTGAGAATTGGTAACGCAGCTTTAAGCTTAGATACATTGATTTGGATATTGTGATTGATTGCTATGGCAAGTTCCTCCTCAACACTTTGCGCATGAATACCCTCAAGCGCTGGTGCAATATCGTCTGCTATAAGTGGCAAATGTCCCGGCAATCTTTTACCAGTTTTAGCCGTTTGCAATGCTGCATCCACAGCTCCACATTTTTCATGTCCAAGCACCATTAAGAGGGGTGTATTCAACTTTTGGACCGCGTATTCAAAACTCGCAATAACTTCTGGTGCTGCAATATTTCCCGCAACACGAATATTGAAGACATCCCCGAGTTCTATGTCAAAAATGTAAGACGGCGCAAGACGAGAGTCTGCGCAACTCAAAACTGCTGCAAAAGGATTCTGACCAAGTAGTAGCGCCTCACGTTCAGATCTAAAGTTTTGTTTTTTTTCGCTACCATTAAGAAAGCGTTGATTCCCGTCCATGAGGCGCTGGAGCGCATCGTCTGGTGAAATCATGTTTTGCAGTTTAGGGGTATTATCAAGCTTCTCCGCATTTACGGTTTCGGGAATGAAAGCGCTCGCAATCGCTCCTGCGATAAATCCACGCCTATGGATCTTATAAGGATTTTCCGCTTGATTAAAATCACATAGAAAACACATGAAACTGATATCCGTAAGGCTGCTTAATACTTGCTTTTATACCAATCCAGAGATGGCTTTCATTTGGCCCATTGATATTCGAGACAAGCTTATGCTTGCCTTCTAGTGATCTTGTGTATCTTTCTCATCAAGCTCGAGCCACATTGCATTAAGGATCGCAAAGGCGCAGGCAAGCCCTAGTCCTAGAATCCATGAAAAATACCACATAAGATTTTATCCTTTCAAAATTAATAATAATGATCATTACCACTTAAAATAGCGGTCTCAGTTACAACGCCACGAAGCACACGATAAACCCAGCAAGTGTAAGCAAGGATGATTGGTAGGAAAAAAACTGTTGCAACAAGCATAAGCCCTAAGGTCATTTCACTTGAAGACGCATCCCAGACTGTCAAGCTTTGCTCAGGATGAGAGGATGATGGCATCAAAAATGGAAACAGACTAAAGCCAGCCATTAATACAATTGCTGCGACTGAAACACTTGATGCAACTAAGGAAGCTCTATGTTTCCTTGCTAATGCCATTATAATCATGAATATCGCGCCTAAATAAGCCAGTATTGGAGCTGCAATTGACCATGGATATAATTTATAATTTGTTATCCATGCACCAGGTACATTAACGACCGTTTTCAAGAGAGGATTTGATGGACCTGTAGGATCTAACTGAGAAGTGACCAGGTAACCATCAACCCCGAAGCTAAGCCAACCACCCGCAACTGTAATCAAAATAACTAATGTAATTGCCGCTCTGCGGCCTAAACGTCTAGCGTTTACTGCCACCTCTCCATCAGCTTTCACATTAAGCCATGCCGCGCCCTGCATTAAAAGCAAGGCCAAACTAACAAGTCCACACAAAAGAGAAAATGGATTCAATAAACCAAATATGTCACCTTCATAAACAACTCGCAAAGTTGGATCAAAGTAAAATGGGGTACCAACAAACAAATTTCCAAAAGCTATGCCAAATAATAACGATGGCAGCACTCCAGAAATAAAGAAGAGCCAATCCCAAGTCTCTCTCCATACAGCCGAGTTTGTTTTGCTTCGGAAGCTAATCGCTACCGGCCTTAATATTAGGCCAACTAACACCAGCATCATGGCCAGATAGAAGCCTGAAAACGAAACAGAGTAGACGTAGGGCCATGCAGCAAATGTAGCGCCACCTGCAAGGATAAACCAAACTTGGTTTCCCTCCCACACTGGACCGATAGTGTTGAGAACAACGCGTCTTTGCGTATCCGTTTTGGCGACAAAAGGATGCAGCATTGCGACGCCTAGATCGAATCCGTCCATCACCGCGAATCCTATGAGAAGAACTCCGAGGATAGCCCACCAAATAAGACGCAGCGTCATGTAATCGAACATTGCAATTGTTCCTTTATTTTTGGCTTCTTTATGCGTTCATTGATGAGGACAGCGGCATGCTACATTGATCACCAACACCATGATCGTAAGGTCCAATGCGGATATATTTGATGATAAGAACAATATCTACGATCGCAAGCGTTGAATAAAAAAGAACAAATGCCGCTAGACTGAAGGCGACATTTGTTGCTGGCACGCCAGATACACCCAAGAATGTTGGCATTACGCCATCAATAATCCATGGCTGTCTGCCATATTCAGCAACGATCCATCCTAGCTCCGCTGCAACCCAAGGAAATGGGAGGCTTGCCATGGTCATGATCAAAAACCAGGGACGCGCACAACGACGACGGCTAGACAAATAGAAGGCCACACTAAACAAAGCGATAAAGTAAAAACCAAGGGCTACCATTATCCTGAAAGACCAGAAAAGAACTGGCACATCGGGTATGGTTGATAATGCAGCTTGATGTATCTCCTCATCAGTAGCGTTTTCAATATCTGGCCTTATTCGCTTTAGAAGAAGCGAATAGCCAACATCCTTCATAGAATTTTCCAAATCATCTGGAACGACCGCGTGGGCTCTTCCACCTTCTTTGGAAATCCACTGATATCCCGATAAACCATTTTTGATCCTTTTCTCGGCTTGATCTACCAGTGGCATGATGCCGACTACGGGAGTATCTAGAGATCTCGTTGCTATGAGACCTAATACGTAGGGGATAGAGATCTCATTTTTTGTTGTCTTCGTTTCAAGATCAGGAAATCCAAAAAGCGTAAAAGACGCCGGCGCCGGTTCCGTTTCCCACATAGCCTCAATAGCTGCAATTTTCATTTTTTGGTTTTCGCCGGCAGTATAGCCACTTTCATCACCAAGAACGACGACAGAAAGAGCAGAGGCAAGGCCAAAACTCGCTGCAACTGTCAAAGATCTGCGGGCGATATCAACATGCCTTTTTCTAAAAATGTAATAAGCGCCGATCGACATAACAAATACAGCACCCGTTACATATCCAGCACTTACTGTGTGAACAAATTTTGATTGCGCAACCGGATTAAAGAAGAGATCCTTAAATGAGCTCAATTCCATACGCATAGTTTGAGGATTAAACTTAGCGCCTACTGGATTTGACATCCAAGCATTAGCAATGAGAATCCAAAGAGCGGAAAAATTTGAACCCAGCGCTACGCACCAGGTAACAATCAAGTGCTGAACTTTACTTAGTCGTTTCCACCCAAAAAAGAAAAGACCAACAAAAGTAGCTTCAAGAAAAAAGGCCATCAGACCTTCAATAGCCAGCGGCACGCCGAAAATGTCACCCACATAATGAGCGTAATAAGCCCAGTTTGTTCCGAACTGGAATTCCATAGTTACGCCTGTTGCCACGCCCATAACAAAATTAATGCCAAACAGCGTGCCCCAGAATTTAACAGCATCACGCCAGACTGTTCGTCCGGTCATGACATAGACACTCTCCATAATGGCCAGGAGAAGGGACAAGCCAAGCGTTAGTGGGACAAAAAGGAAATGATAAAGTGCTGTCAACGCAAACTGTAATCTCGAAAGCGTGACGACATCTAAATCCATCATTTGTTCAGTTTCCTTATTTGGTGGTTATTGGTCCAGCCTGCACCATCATTGTCGCCATATTTTCTGGCGTTACTCTAGTGCGATGTGACGGGCTAAAAAAAAGAACATAAATCAAAGCAATTGCACAGATCTTAAAGGTCAGCACAATCACAATTTCACGATTGAGGGGTATTAAGCTCATTGAGAAAACTCTTTGACATGCATCAATTTGCTATTTTTACACAGAGGATATCGGATATCCGATAAAAACATGACATGAGTTAGACATGACCGTCATCAGAGTAACTTGCGCAAACATTCATCGTTAATCAGATTCATAGTACCGCACAAACGAAATAGAGATTAAAAGTTACATATTTTATTCTACTAAAAACTCACGCATCATGCCTATATCCTCATGCTCAAGATTATGACAGTGATACATAAATCTTCCCTTGAAATTATTGAATGGCTTTACGATTCTTATCCGTTCGCCAGGAGAAACTATTACTGTGTCTTTTAGACCTACATCTATAAATCCATCTCGCACAGTGGCATAGGAGTCGGTATTTCCCTCAAATGTACGACTGATGATTTGAAATGGCTGACCATGCAAATGTATAGGATGAGCCATGGACATCATACCCATGCCACCTCCCATCATGCCGCCATGCATGCCCATGCCGCCATGGTCATGAAAGATATCGATAAGCTGAACAGTATCTACTGGTATACGTTCTCTAGGTAAAATATCGTCATGAGAATACTCACGTCCATTTAGCGTGAAGCTCATATGATGCATTGCAATTGCAATAGGAACTGGATTTGTAGGATTTACGGTGTCTTCTATTCTAAAGCGTTTAACGTTTGATAATACTTGCGGTAACTTTAAGCTTTCAGTTTCTTTGCGAGTTACAACAACCGTAAAGAGTGGGAAAGTTTCCGAAACACCAAGGCCATCATCTTGCATCATGCCCATAGCCATTTCAGGAATCAAACCCGAAAAGGGCATATTACGCATGATTAGTTTTGAACCAACAGGCCTAGAACTAAAATCAACCCACAAATCAACCCGCTCAGAAGGAGCCAACATAAGATATGGACGAGTTTCTGGCTTATTAAGCAAACCGCCATCAACGCCTATTACTGTAATTGGTTCACCGTCATCCCAGCCAAGCTTGTAAATCCGTGCATTAGAAGCATTAAGGAGACGAAGTCGATAGGCTCGACTTGCAACTTCTAGGCGATAATTAGGTTTGCCATTGACAAGGATTTGATCACCGTAAAAACCAAACATGCTACGATGCATGCCGCCGCCATAGACAAGCTGATTAGCAGCATTAAAAGCTCGATCTTGTATGACTAATGGGATTTCATATTCGCCTGAAGGCAAGCCTAAAGCGCGCTCTTCATCATCCTCAACAATAATTAGACCTGCTAGACCTCTATACACTTGCGTTGCAGTTTCCTCATGAGGGTGAGGATGATAGAAATTCATACTCGCTCGATTGAGCATTTCAAAATCATAAATATAGGATTGACCTGGATCAATCACACTCATTGGATGACCATCTGCCGCCATAGGAACGTGTAGACCATGCCAATGCGCAATCGTTTGTTGGGGTAGCTCATTGCGTAAATGAATTCTAATTCTTTGTCCTTTGACGAAACGTATCGTGGGTCCAAGATAACTATCCCCAAACTGGGAAAGCGTATTTTGCGGCCCTTTGATCAGATTGCCGATATAACGCCAAACTGGCGTTGAGGCGCCTTCTAGAATTCGAACGTTATCGCGTTTGGCGATTAGTTCTATTTCAACATCAGGAGCCGTGCTGCTTAAGACCGAGGTCGTCGATGCGACTGATCCACTAGAATCATTTCCAAATGCAAAATTTGGCGCCAAGGCCACACTTGTTGCAATCAGGAAATCTCGGCGGGATAATCGGCTGACGCTGGGCATGTTCGTTTCCCTAGACCTTCAATATCTCGCAATATAAGGGATATTTTCATTTATTAGATGCGACATAAAGCTACATATAAATATTTTTTGTATCTAAAGGTGATCAACATTCTTTTGCTAGATCACGAAATATCCTCTCTAAAATAGTTTTCTTTTAAAATTGACGTTAAAATCATGATGAACGAAGCAAATATATATGATAGTTTTCCACTCCTATCGCAATCATGATGGACTAGAGGCTGAATTATGAGATCAAGCTTTTTGAAAATATCAGGAATTCTAGTTCTCACCTGCAATCTTTTAGTATCAATAGAAAAGGCCTCGGCCAACGAGACAACCTTATTGAAGCTGCCCCAAGACATAATTTATAAAAATACTGGCCTTGGAATAGAGACCTCAGTTCTTTATGGTGATCCAACTAAGCCGGGACTTTATGTTGTACGCTTAAAACTTCCAGCTGGATCGAAGGTTAGTCCTCACATACATCCTGAAGAAATACGCACAATGACAGTTATATCTGGGACTCTTTATTTTGGGTTTGGAAGTCAGTGGGATGAGAGCAAGTTACAGGCTTATCCTCCAGGTACATTTTTCACTGAACTACCAACAACGCCCCATTTTATCTCAGCAAAAGATGGCGAGGTCATTTTTCAAGCTACAGGAATTGGCCCAAGTGGGTTTATAGCAGCCCACTAAAATATTTTTTTCTGAGATGGAGCCAGTCTTTAATTCAATGAGCTAGAGACTAGTGATTACTACAGATGTTTTCTGTCCTGGCTGTGAAATATACATTCAATAAGGAGCCGTCGTAGGACATTCAGCAGGGGATGAACACCTAGTTTTATAGGCATAAGGGATCATTGCGACAATAAATAAAACGACACCAACTATGATTACCGCCAATTTATAATTCATGATTCCGCTCTTTTGATTGTCATGGCACCGCATCATTTACTAAAATCTGTCGCCGCTCGAGTAGGCGCCGTGCTCATTCTTTAGAAGTTAGAGCAAGGCGCCACATTTTTCGTTAAGCCATGCCGACTTAATGTTTCATCCCACCGCCATGTTTCATATGACCGCCCATTTGCATACCAACCTTCATGGTCTCAGCAAATATTTCATTCGCTGTTTTTTTCTGTTTGTCATCAAGAACGTTAAACAAGGGCTCAAGGGCAGCCTTTTGAGCGCGCACAACCTCAAGATGATCTGTCATATGCATTTCCATCATTGAAAGCTTACCAATAACGCCGCCATCTCCATGCTGCATATTCATATGCGCACCCATTGCATCACATTTGGCAAGAGCCTTTGTTGCGGCGCCGCGCCAGGATTCTGAGAAGGTATTCCATACAGCGTTTTGTTGCTCTGTTAACTTCAACTCAGCCTTCAAAAAAGCGAGCCGGCCATCAATCTGCTCGGCAAATCCGCACATCATCTTGCGCATCATTCCGCCGCCATGGCCAGCGCCGTGATCCATGCCTCCCATACCTTTGTCACCACCACGCATTTCCATACCGTCAACGACATTATTCGGCTTTGCTTTGCCAGGATCAGCCCACTGTGTCGTAGCTCCGCTATGACCGCTATGATCCATCGAAGAATGGTCCATCTGACCGGAATTGGCTGGCTGCTGCGCATATGCTGTCGTTAAGCCAAAGATGAGCATTGCGCTCGTTGCAGACGCCAGTAAAAATTTATTCTTGTTCATGTGAAACCTTCCTTTTGAGTTCTGTTTTTTAGAAATTTACAATACGCGCCTCTGGCTGCTTGGCTGCAGCATGAAACTCATTCATTCCGGCAAGCTTAATTCTCTTATCAAGTTGCGCGGCTCCAAGTCCGCGTGCTTCTAGACAGGGCTTACAGGCTATTATCTGCATGTTTGGATGCGCGGCGACCACATCAAATCTATTTGGCGGCCCAACAGGAACAAGCTTGCCTCCTGCACCCTCAACCGCTGAATAAACAGCGTCCGCAAAGAGCATCATTGTCACCTGATCCCCATCCTGCAATGCTGATGCCGCAAAAATAAACGGTAGCATGGCTCTGGTTGGGTCCGTCGGGCCATAGGTTGCGGAGATCACGAAATGCATAGAGCCTCCCTTTAGAGAATATATTTTTTGGTTTTGATCAAACGTATTTTTCTTCACTAAATTGCGTAAACGCCGCCAGTGCATGGCTGGCGTACATTACAGAAGGCCCTGCACCCATATAAATCGCCATTGACAGCGTTTCTAAAACTTCTTCACGCGTTGCGCCGTATTGAACAGCGCCTTTACTATGAAAGGCAATACAATCATCACAGCGTGTCGCCACACCAATCGCAAGCGCAATTAATTCTTTTGTCTTAGCGTCAAGCGCACCTGTGGCGCCAGCAGAGGACCCCATCGCGGTAAAAGATTTCATGACATCTGGCGCACCAACTCTAAGGGCGCGTATGTCTGTTGAGAGATTTTTTATAAGATCTTGCCAATCACTTACCATTATTTTCTCCAAACCTGATAAAGAAGAAATGCACCTCATGCGTGCTGACGTATGATTAAATCGCAAAGAGAGTCTTAGCGATCATGTAACCTGCAACAAAGAAAATTAGATTGGCAAAGACTGTTGTCAGCTGATCGCCAGAACCCGCTAATTTTTTTGCGACTCTGGCCCCAAAAAAGCCACCGACGACACCACCGCCAATAAAAATCGTAGCAAGGCGCCAATCAACAAAGCCCGAGGTGGCATAATTAAATGCAGTTGTTAAGCCAAAGGCTGTTACCGCGACGAGCGAGGTGCCAACCGCCTTCAAAATTGGCATGCCTGTTGATCCAACAAGACCCGGAACAATTAGAAAGCCGCCGCCAATACCAAAAAAGCCAGAAAACAGACCGGTGCCAAATCCATAACCTAATACTTTAGGCGCTTTTGCAACCGTGCATTCAACACCTGGATCGCCCTGATTGCCGCGTCCACGGAGCATGCTGATGCCGACTAGGATCATAATGATAGCAAAAAGAAGTAATAGTTTCTGACCGTCAAACTCTTTTCCAAGAGTTGACCCGACTAAGGCGCCAATAATGCCTGCAGAAGAATACATGCCCCCACATCGCCATTTGACATTACCAGCACGCGCATGTGTCAAAAGATTTGAAAAAGCGTTCAAGGCAACAGCGAAGGCGCTGGTTCCAATGGCGATATGCGGATCTTTTACGCCAACAACGTAAACCATTAGAGGCACAGCAAGGATCGAACCGCCGCCGCCTACTAATCCAAGGACGAAGCCAACAAGAGCGCCACTCAATACCCCGGGGAAATATTGAGATAATTCCAGGGGCATGTGTTGCATGAACGCGGCGATCGTCACTGTACCGCTTCTCCAGTTTTTTTATTATAGACATGCGGCTTAGCAAGATATTCCCGGCCCTTCAGCATGAAGTGCCAGTAAATCGGCGGCAAAAGACGATCCTTTAGATACCACGCTGCGCGCGTTGGCTGCGTGCCATCGAGTAGCCATTTTGGAAAACTTGGCAGGAGCTTTCCACCATAGCCAAATTCAGCAAGAACAATCTTTCCGCGCTCTACAGTTAACGGGCAGGAGCCGTACCCATCATATGCAACGATGGGTTCACCACCTTCTAGAACTGAAATTAGATTGATTGCGACAGCCGGCGCTTGTTTGCGCGCAGCAGCAGCTGTTTTAGCATTTGGTGTTGTTGTCGCATCTCCCAATGCAAATATATTCGGATAACGGGTATGCTGAAGTGTGTCTTGATCAACAGAAATAAAACCCGTTTCGGCTGCTAACGGGCTTTTGGCGACAAAGTCTGGCGCAGTCTGTGGAGGAACCGCATGAAGCATATCAAACTCACATTGAATGCGTTCCATCTCGCCTGAACTATTTTTACGCTCAAATGTCGCAACGCGCGCATCCCCGTCGACGCCTATGAGTTTTGAATCAAGATTTAGGTCTATTCCGTAGCGTTCGATATATTTCATCAGAGCTGGGACATAGGCCGGGACGCCAAAAAGGACATTACCAGCTGTATGAAACTGAACATTGATGTTGGATAAAACGTTACGACGCAGCCAATTATCGCAAGAAAGATACATAGCCTTTTGTGGAGCGCCCGCGCATTTGATCGGCATAGGCGGTTGCGTAAATAAAGCGCGCCCATTTCTTAAACTATCCGCCATTTCATGTGTGTAGGGTGCAAGATGAGGCAGATAGTTTGAGGTAACGCCATTACGCCCTAGAGTTTCATTGAGACCAGGTATCGCTGTCCAATTAAGCTTGATGCCTGGAGAGGCAACTAGCATGCGATAGCTGACATAGGATCCATCTGACAATAATACTTCATTGTCATCCGGGATGAAACTTGTCACAGCATGCTTGATCCATGTTGTCTTTTTCGGAAGAATTTTTTCCATTGGGTGCCAAACGGAGTCAGGCGTGAAAACGCCTGCGCCAACAAGCGTAAATCCTGGCTGATAGTAATGTATCTCCTCTGGCTCAATGATTGCGATTGACAATTTAGGACGACGTTTCAGGAGGCTCGAAGCTGTCGCAACACCGCCCGCTCCACCGCCAACAATCACAACATCGTAAGAATTCTGATTTTGCGTCTTTCCAGCAAGGCTCATCTTACATTCTCCCTATTGGTTTTCTTAACGCATCTCTTTTCTTGCGTTATTTTCTGAAAATCTCGTATCAATAAAGCGATAAAGTCCCATTCCAATCACCATTGCTGTGACAAAAATAATGGCTTTGTCTGGAACAATCACAAGTCCTGCGAGTGCGGGGCCTGGGCATAGACCTGCAATACCCCACCCAATACCAAAGATAGATGCGCCTAAAATTAAGCGTCGATCAACGGGAGAGATTTTAGGCAAATCAAATTTCTCTGTGGCAAGCGGACTGCTCATCCGATTTTGCACGCGCCAGGCAATCGCCATCACAGTGACAGCGCCGCCCATGACAAAGGCTAATGTTGGATCAAAGGCGCCAGTGATATCCAGGAAATCTCTAACGCGCTTTGGATCCGCCATGCCGGATACAACAAGACCTGCGCCAAAAACAATTCCAGAAATGAGCGAGAGGAACGCAGGACCGTTCATTGGCTTAAGCCTGAGTGTTTCATGACGGCAACAGTCGCCATAGCCACGCTCATGAATACGCATGTCGCACTTAACGATCGAAGTGAGAGACGAGAAAGTCCGCAAACCCCATGACCACTAGTACAGCCTGAGCCCAACCGACTGCCAAAACCAACGAGCAGACCTGCAACAATGAGGGTTATGAATGAGCTGGGATAGAAACTGTTAACAGGTCCGCAAAAATATTGAGCCAGCAGCGCACCAAGCGGGATACCTAGGATAAAGCTTGTAGCTATGACATTGAAACTTTTCGACGGCGTTAGAGCTAAAGTCTGAGCCAATAAACCGCTAACGCCTGCAATCTTGCCAATAGCAACCAGCATGATGGCGGCGGCGACACCAATCATTATGCCACCCAAAAAACCTTGCAGTGGCATAGCGTGCGCTATCATTTCCATTACATGAGATCCAAAGGAAGCTTTAAGTAACTCACGCCATTGTCCTCTGGAGGCGGCATATGTCCGCCACGAACATTTATTTGAACAGAGGGCAGAATAAGAGTTGGCAGATCAAGCGTTGCATCGCGTTTTGTGCGCATCGCGACAAAATCGTCCTCCATGACGCCGTCATGGACATGAATATTGCCGGACTTCTGCGCCCCAATCGTTGTCTCCCAGGCATAGAGCGTTCTGTTTACGGCCTTGTAGTCATGACATAGAAACACTCGCGTCGCTTCGGGAAGGCTAAGCAGCCGACGAATAGATTTAAAGAGCTGTCGCGCATCGCCACCAGGAAAATCCGCGCGCGCCGTGCCGTAGTCAGGCATAAAAAGCGTATCACCAATAAAGGCGCAGTCGCCAATGACATAGGTCAGATCTGCTGGCGTATGTCCCGGAACATGAAGACATATCGCGGGTAGATCGCCGACTGAAAAACGATCGCCATCACAGAATAATTTATCGAACTGGGATCCGTCTCGCGCAAATTCTGAGCCAAAATTAAAAATTTTCCCAAACACGCTTTGAACGGTTTTGATGTGCTCTCCAATAGCGAGCTTGCCGCCAAGCTGCTGCTGCAAATAGGGCGCAGCGGAAACATGATCAGCATGCGCGTGAGTTTCCAAATGCCAATCAATAGAAACGCCTGTTTCCTTGACATAAGCAATAACGCAATCCGCAGAAGCTTTAGATGTGCGCCCTGATGCCGGATCATAATCAAGCACGCTGTCGATCACCGCACCGCGCATTGTTTTTGGATCGTGAACAACATGCGTGGCCGTATAAGTAGGCTCATCGAAGAAGGTCTTGACGACAGCCCGAGCCGCTCCGGTCGCCTGCGCCTGACGAATCTGCGCAGCAGCGGCGATCAGATTTTTATCTTCCATCTTCACCCTCTAAGACAATATCTATTGACTTTCATAAACTATGTAAGTATTTAATTTAATAAATGAGCTAAGTCAAGAGACAAAACGGCACTCAATAAAATGCACGATGAACTTCACCCCGACACCCAACGGCCGCCCAGAATTGGGGATATTGCGCCTAACTTTCAGGCGCGCTCTACCCATGGAAAATTGAGCCTTGATCAGTTTAAAGGACGCTGGCTCATCTTCTTTTCTCACCCCGCCGATTTTACACCTGTTTGCACCAGCGAATTTGTTGCGCTGGCGCGGGCTGCTTCTGACTTCGAAAGCATGGACTGTGCGCTACTTGGCCTATCCGTTGACAGCCTCTATGCGCATGTCGCCTGGATTCAAGCGATGCAGGAAAAATTCAAGATCCTTATCCCTTTCCCCATTGTCGAAGACCCATCTATGGTCATTGGTCACGCTTATGGGATGATCGATGATCACTCCGCAGATTCCTCAGCAATGCGCGCGAGTTATTTTATCGATCCAAATGGCGTTATCCGCGCCATCACATGGTATCCGCTATCCGTCGGGCGTAGCGTCAGTGAGATGATGAGAATGATGGCGGCGCTACAAAGAACTGCTGCCGGCGACGCGTTCACGCCTGAGGGATGGCGCCCCGGCGATGACTTACTCACGCCCCCAGACCAAACATTGCCTGCAGCTCTGCAAGCTGGGGCACCTAGCGATTGGTTTTATAAATTAAAGAAAGAAAAAAAATGAGAGAATTCCAATCCAGGGAGAAAGCACAAGCAGTTGCCGAAAAACTAAAAACCTACGCACAGGCGCAACGCCTTATGATTCTCTCGTCTCTGCTTGAGGGAGAAAAAACCGTCTCAGAAATTGATGAGACGACAGGCATTGGTCAACCAGCCCTCAGTCAACAACTCGCCGAACTTCGTCATGCCGAATTGATCACCAATCGACGCGAGGCTAAAAAAGTCTACTACACGCTCGCAAATGAAAATACTCGACTGTGCATCAGCAGCATAGAAAGCCTTTTTTCACCCGCTGGAAACA
>Ga0214923_10002134_pt1 | contig 26845 bp, 22 predicted proteins | sample LL1510_MetaG_FD_177993 | JGI IMG/M metagenome (GOLD analysis project Ga0214923, IMG submission 177993) | Freshwater microbial communities from Lake Lanier, Atlanta, Georgia, United States - LL-1510 | ecosystem: Environmental > Aquatic > Freshwater > Lake | place: USA: Georgia | collected...
GCTGCCTTTTACCTTCCGTCATGTTGAAATGATTGATTCCGTACAAAAGTACTTACTTTCGGGTGTAAATGCAGTTTCCTGATGATGAAACGATTTTCCCGAATACTCTTTTATCTGCGTTCGCAGCAGAAAAATATAGTGTTGTATGTGATTTTTAACTTGCTCACTGTATTGTTTTCACTCGTATCTCTGGCTATGCTAGTGCCATTTTTACAAATGCTCTTCGATCCCAATTCACCAATACCAGTGAAACCTGTTTGGCAGTTTTCGGTAACGGGTGTGAGCGGGTTGATTGATTGGCTTAAATATTACATTGGCCTTTTAATCCAAGAACATGGAAGAATATATGCATTAGGGGCAATATGCATCATGATTTTAACGGCAGTTTTTGGAAAAAATTTATTTACCTACTTATCATTTCGGGTATTGGCACCCATGCGGAATTATGTAATGACGAAACTGCGGGCAGATTTATATGTAAAATTGTTGGAGTTACCAATGGGCTTTTTTACAGAACAAAAAAAGGGTGATATCATTAGTCGAATGAGTAATGATGCCAATGAAGTTGAATGGAGTGTGATGAGCACTCTTGAGGGATTAATCCGGGAACCCATGACCATCCTAATCATTTTATTTGCATTAATTTATACCAGTCCTACCCTATCGCTTTTTCTTTTTGTATTATTACCAATAACCGGCTTCATTATTGGTAGGGTAAGCAGGTCATTAAAAAAGCAATCCTCTGTATCACAGGAAACACAGGGAACGATGTTATCTATACTGGATGAAACTCTGGGTGGTTTGCGGGTAATTAAGGCGTTCAATGCAGAATCTTTCATGCGCAATAAATTCATTGAAACGAATCAACACCTAAACCAGGTTAGAAATAAAATGAATTTCAGGAAAGATCTTGCATCACCCCTTTCAGAATTTCTTGGAGTGGCTGTATTAACCTGTATTCTTTGGTTTGGCGGTAGGTTGGTTTTAGGAGAGCAGGGCGGACTTAGCCCGGCTAGTTTCACAACATATATTCTTTTCTTTACCCAAATCATCAATCCCGCAAAGGCGTTGTCAACTGCTTTTTACAATGCGCAACGGGGAAGTGCTGCCATTCAGCGAATTGAAGAAATATTACAAACACCTGTACTGGTAACAGATGCTCCTGATGCAAAAACACTAACAAGATTTGAACAGGGAATTGTGTTTAATAATGTTTCCTTTGCTTATGAAGATAAATTGGTGCTGAAAAACATAAATCTGGAAATTCAAAAAGGGAAAAGCGTTGCCCTGGTAGGTACTTCAGGAGCAGGCAAAAGCTCACTTGCCGATCTTTTACCACGGTTTCATGATGTAACGGGAGGTGAGATATTGATAGATGGTGTAAACATCAAATCCTATACTCAACAATCTGTTCGCCAACTGATGGGCATTGTTACACAGGAACCCATTTTATTTAATGATACCATAGCCCGAAACATTGCATTGGGATCAGATATAACGGATGAAAAAGAAATTGAAAATGCTGCCCGTATTGCCAATGCATGGTCTTTTATTCAACAAAAAGATGCGGGCCTACAGGAAAATATTGGTGACAGAGGAAATAAGTTAAGCGGAGGTGAGAAACAAAGACTCACAATAGCCAGGGCAGTTTTGAAAAATCCACCCATTCTTATTTTAGATGAAGCTACTTCTTCTTTAGACACCGCAAGTGAAAGAAGTGTGCAGGACGCCATTAACAATATGATGAAAAACAGAACTACACTGGTTATTGCTCACCGGCTTAGTACCATTCGGCATGCCGATGAAATTATTGTGTTGCATCAGGGAGAAATTACTGAGCGTGGAACACACGATCAATTAATGGCATTGCAGGGTCAATATGCAAAGCTGATAAACATGCAGGCATTTACCTAGCAAACTCAAATAGAAATAGAAATCTTACTTTGGATTACTGCTCAGCAGATGGTTTTACCAATCCCAGTTTAGCTTCCAGAGATAAAGTAGCATGTGGTACAGCGCGCAATCTTGCTTTATCTATTAGTTTACCCGTTACTCTGCAAACCCCATAGGTTTTATTCTCTATGCGCATGGCCGCTTTTTCCAGGTGATCTATATAAGTGATCTGGCGACTTGCCATTTGTCCTAATTGTTCTCTTTCCATACTCACACTACCATCTTCCATAGTCATGTAACGGGCATCATCATTGTCACCACCCATTTCATCTTTTCGTGTAATGAGCCCTTGTAAGTAGCTCAATTCTTTACGGGCTGCTTCCAGTTTACGGGCAATTAATTCACGAAACTCATTCAATTCGGCATCACTATATCTAACAAGTGGATCCCCACTGGTTTTAGAAACATCCGTTCTTTTTTCCATCTGTGTATACCCTGGCTGATAAGGAATACTGGTTTTGGTAGTAATCTTAGGAACCTTTACTTCCTTGATGGGCTCAAGCGGTTTTTTTACCGGTTTAACAGGCGGAGCGGGAGGTAATTTTACTTCGGTCTTAGGTTTTGTAACAGGAGCCGGAGCGGGTTTTGCTGCTACCGGTGCTGGTTTGGGAGCAGGATTCACCGGGGCTGCTTTTGTGGGGGCTGCTGCTTTTTTAACCACTGCAGCCGTCTTGGTAGCAGGCACAGGCTTCTTAGTAACCACTGGTTTTGCTGGTGCAGGTTTTTTGCTAACCGGAGCAGGTGCAGCCTTTTTTATAGCAACCGCTTTTTTAGCAGGAGCCACCTTTGCAGCCACTTTTTTTGCAGGAGCAGCGGGTTTTTTGGCAGGAGCAGCAGGTTTTTTGGCTGGAGCCGCGGGTTTTTTTACTGGAGCCGCTTTTTTAGCCGCCGGAGCCGGTTTTTTGGCAGGGGCTGCTTTTTTAGGAGCTGGTTTCTTGGCAGCGGCTTTCTTTACCGGGGCCGACTTTTTTGGAGCGGGTTTTTTACTGGGCATGGCACTATCCTTTTTTAATTACTTCCACATTTAGCAGTTCTTCATTAATGTCAACTTCCGTGCCCTGTTTTATTTGAGGCACAAATTCAATAGAATCTGCCAAAATTTCGCGGCAAATATAGTCGTTATAATTAATAATAGCAGACTTCAGGCTCTCAAGGTCCTGAACTTTTAATAAAATTCTATCGGTAAGTGCCAATCCCATGTCTTTCCGGATATTTTGTACCCGATTTACCAACTCCCGGGCATGGCCCTCCTGCTCTAATTCGGGGGTAATTTGAATATCCAATGCAACAGTTAATCCATTTTTAACGGCTACTGTCCATCCAGGAATATCTTCCGCCAAAACCTCTACCTCCGATAGTTGTATTGTAACTGATTCATTTTCAATTGTAAATGAAATGGAACCCGTTTTTTCTAATTGCGCAATGTCTGCAGCACCCATAGCCGTAATAATATTCCCGGCTGCTTTCATGCGCTGACCGAGCCGTGAACCTAACATTTTGAAGTTTGGTTTTAGCTTTTTACTGATTATTCCCTCAGAATCTGTTATATATTCAATTTTTTTAATGTTAACTTCTGCCAGAATCAGGTGCTCGATTTTTTCTATCTGCTGCTTCATTTCCGGATTCAAAACTGGAATCATCATTTTCATAAGTGGCTGGCGCACTTTGATACTTACTTTTTTACGCAGCGACAAGCCTAAAGAACTGATATCCTGAGCCAGTTGCATCCTTTCTTCCAAACTTTTATCAATGAACTGCTCATCAGCCACCGGATACAATACATGGTGAACAGAGGTTGTTGCTATTCTTTTGGTTACCTGATTGAGTCTGCGGAACAACGCATCACTGAAAAATGGCGAAATCGGCGCCATCAATCGAACCAGGGTTTCCAAACATTCATACAAAGTTTGGTAGGCAGCTATCTTATCGTGTTCATAATCACCCTTCCAGAAGCGTCGCCGGCATAGGCGAACATACCAGTTACTCAGTTGCTCATCGAGGAAAGTCTCCATATAACGTCCGGCAACCGTAGGTTCATACTCATCCATTGCCTGCGAAACCTGTTGAATTAGGGTATGGAGAGAGGAAATAATCCAGCGATCAATTTCCGGACGTTCGGCAACCGGAATATATTTTTCCTTGAAGCTGAAACCATCCACATTGGCATAGAGAATAAAAAACTGATAGGTATTATATAGTGTTCCAAAAAACTTGCGCTGTACTTCCTGAATGCCTGCCAAATCAAATTTCAGGTTATCCCAAGGGGAGGCATTGGTAATTAAATACCAGCGGGTTGCATCAGCACCAAATTGCTGAATGGTTTCAAATGGATTAACCACATTTCCAAGGCGCTTACTCATTTTATTACCATTCTTATCCAACACCAAGCCATTACTTACAACGGTTTTGTATGCAACCTGATCGAACAGCATCACTGCCAATGCATGCAGTGTATAAAACCATCCTCGGGTTTGATCTACTCCTTCGGCAATAAAATTGGCAGGAAATGCTTCGCCAGAATCAATCAGTGCCTTATTTTCAAAAGGGTAGTGCCATTGTGCATAGGGCATGGCTCCGCTATCGAACCACACATCAATTAAATCGGGCAGGCGTCGCATGGGTTTTCCGGAACTGCTTACCAGCACAATGTCATCCACATAGGGTTTATGCAGATCTAATTTATCCAAATCCGAAACCCCCTTATTCACATCAGCACCCAACACCTCGTTGGCTCTTTGTATGCCCCCCATTAATTCGGCAACCGATCCAATACAAATTTCTTCTGAACCATCTTCAGTTCTCCAGATAGGTAGTGGGGTTCCCCAGTAACGACTGCGGCTTAAATTCCAGTCCACCATATTTTCCAACCAGTTACCAAAGCGACCTTCCCCTGTAGAGGCCGGTTTCCATTGAATGGTTTTATTCAATTCAACCATCCTGTCTTTTACTGCAGTAGTTTTAATAAACCAGGCATCAAGTGGATAATACAATATCGGCTTATCCGTTCGCCAGCAGTGCGGATAACTGTGCTCATATTTTTCAACTTTAAACGCACGGTTTTCTTTCTTTAACTGTACACTGATATCAACATTCACATCAACCCACTCACTATCATCTTTATAGTTCTTAACATATCTTCCTGAGTAGTCACCCATGCCTTCTACAAACTTTCCCTGACGGTCTACCAATGTAAGAATTCCGATACCATATCGGGAACCCACTTTATAGTCGTCTGCACCAAATGCAGGGGCTGTGTGAACGATACCGGTGCCATCCTCAGTAGTTACAAATTCGGCGGTTAATACGCGGAAGGGGTCTGCCTCAGGAGTAATGGACTTAATTTTTTCCAGACTATTTGCTTCCAGGGGAATCAATTGTTCGTAGCGTAGTCCTTCCAAATCAGCACCTGTACAAGTAGCCAGTATTTCCCAGGGTATGATAGATGATTTTTCATTGTAAGATGCGAAATCTGCCTGATTACCTTCCGGCTTACAATATTTATGCAAAAGGTTTTTAGCAACCACTATATTAACCGGAATATGTGTGTAGGGATTAAAAGTTCGCACCAGCACATATTCTATGTTGGGCCCAACGGTTAACCCCAGGTTGGAAGGCAAAGTCCAGGGAGTGGTAGTCCATGCCATCAGATAAATATCTGGCGAAGACAAATGAGTGCTGCTATCGCTGAGCGATTGGAATAAAAATGCAGCCTTCTCGGAATGTTTCAATTTAAACATGGCCACCACACTGGTATCCTTCACATTTTTATAGGTACCGGGTTGATTGAGTTCGTGCGAGCTGAGTCCGGTGCCTGCTGCGGGAGAATAAGGCTGGATGCTAACACTTTGATAGAGCAGTCCTTTTTGATAGAGTTGCTGTAAAATCCACCAAAGGGTTTCGATGTAGTTGTTTTCGAAAGTGATATAGGGATTTTTCAAATCAACCCAATACCCCATTTGTTCGGTGAGAGAGTCCCACTGATCTTTAAACCGCAATACCGCTTTACGACATTGCTGATTATACTCCTCAACAGAAATCGTTTTACCAATATCTTCTTTAGTGATGCCGAGTTCTTTTTCCACGCCCAATTCAACGGGTAAGCCGTGGGTATCCCAGCCTCCTTTGCGTTTCACCTGGAAGCCCTGCATGGTTTTGTATCTGCAAACCAGATCTTTCAGGGTACGGGAAATCACGTGATGAATACCGGGCATACCATTAGCGCTGGGCGGACCTTCATAAAAAACAAAAGGTTGATTTCCCTCCCGAATGCGCACACTTTCTTCAAAAGTTTGTTCAGTTTTCCAAAAAGCAAGTATTTCCTGCTCTATAGCTGGCAGATTCAACCCAGTAAATTCGGCATATTTTTCACTCATAACCTGATATACTAATCAATACAAAAAAGGGCTACAACCCTTATAAAGTGGGCAAAGGTACTAAAAAGAGGCGTAGGGTGGGAGTGGGAAATGTTCAACAATACAGTAGAAAATACCCAATATGATCTCATTTAACATGAAAAACAAGAAATCCTGCCGGGCAGGCATCTGTTAATTGGTCAAATTCTTGGAATTGGATTCTGCTTAGGTTATTTAATTGCTTCGTAATTTTAATTTAACCAAAGCAAATTTTATGAAAACGAAACCAGTATTATCAATTTTCATCCTATTATTCAGTGTAGTTACTTCCTACAGCCAAAATCAAGTTACACAAGCTCCCCGAACCTACGAGTATAAACAAATCACTGCCATTGAATCGGTAGTTCCAGGTGGTTTGGGCAGATCACGGATCCTATCGACAGATCTTAACGGCCAAACCCGTGAAAAGGAACTAAAGAATTTCTATAGCCTTGTGGGTATCAACTTTGATAATATCACCAACAATGACCGGGTAATTGTTGAAAGACTGAACGAGTTTAGTGATCAGGGTTGGGAATTGTTTTCAGTTATCACCGGCAGTAACCAACAATCATCAGGAGGCACCAGTTCTGGGGGCATTTTTATTACCCGCTATATTTTCAGGAGACAAAAATAAAATTCCAATCTACTGAAAACTTGTGCTTCCATTTGGCTGATAGGTATACTGAAACTTATACAATAAAGTGGTAGGTACCATACCTACAAAAGGTGCATAGTCAACAGATAATAGTTGCATTTTGGCATAGCGCAACCCATCTGCTGTTCTGAAAATAAATACTTTACCCGCTTTGGGTGTAAGACTTCGTGTAAGCGAATTGTAATCGTACCAGCTACCATCTTTTATCGCAAGCCGGGTAGCAGTGGTATCATAACTATAGCCGCTGGTTGGTGCCGATTTAATATCTGAAAAAATTCCATCCTGCATAATTACACCGGCACTGCCAGGGCCGCTTGCATTGCTATTCACCAAAAATTTGGTAAAGCGGAGCGCAAAGTCCCACTTGGTTGTTGTGGAATCAGAGCTGGTAACCAGTGTACTATCTTTAAAACTAAAAAAGCTAAAATTAGTAGCAGTACTAAATGGAACTGTTAGCGTTTGTGTAGACGTAACCACTGGAACCACTGCCACAGTAGCATCTTTTTTACAACCAACTACTAAAACAAACATAGTTAACATCATTGCAGCAAATAGATTCTTTTTCATTTTCTCTTTTTTTATTAATGGTTATTTTTTATTGTTTGCATTTGATATACTGCATTGCAGGGAAACAAAAAATGTTCTTCCGGGTAATTGGGGTTGCTGAACCGATTGCGTATAATTCAGTATGTTTTCAATACCCAATTGGATACTGGTATTTTTTGTAATTGACTTAGTAGTAGTAAAATTGAGTAGGGTAAATCCGGATGTCATTTCCCTTGGATCATCAATAATCTGATTGCCATTGATATCCATCCATCCAGCTGCAGAGCGATAGATTGCACGGAGATTCGCATAGAATCCGGTTGCAGGTTGCTCGTATCCAATTTTTACCTGAGCAGTATGCTTCGAACGGTTGGGTAGTCCCAGATAATCTTGCTGTTTTACCAGTTCGGTAATAAATGTTTGCGGGTCTCTTCGATAAATTTTTTGGGCAGCAATAGCTGCAACCACATCTCTGTCTTTTGCTTCTAAATATTGATACCCCAATGAACATTTCAATCTAGCCGAAATATTTACTTGAAAATCTGCTTCTATCCCACGAGTATAAATTCTTCCTACATTATGATAGGAATAAACAGGAAGTCCATTACTACGAGTAAATGGAAGTGAAAAAAAATCAATCAATTGATTAATCTCATTATAAAACATTCCCAAACTTGCCTGCCATCCTGCTGCGCGATATCCTGCAGAACCATGAATACCCATGCCGTATTCGGGTAATAGACTGGCCGGTTTGAGATAAGGATCAATTTGTGCTCCGCTTTGCAATAACCCAGCCTGCTGTAATCGAAGCAATTCCTGAGGTAAGGTTTGAGCACCTAATAAAGAATACCCAATTTGAGGATTATTATAATTCAGATAAAGATGCCGGAAGTCAGGTGCCTTAAAGCCTCCACCAATGGAAGCAGCTAATTTCCAATGCTCATCAGGCTTCCAGGCAATCGCTAATCGGGGGCTAAGTTTTGCCCGAAAATCCTGACGTTCATCTATTCTTGCACCGGCAATAACGGTTAGATGATACCTTGGTATTTTCCATTCCTGCTGTACAAATGCATACCAGGTATTCAGCGACGGATTTCCCTGATAACGCGTAGCTGTTACTGCATCCACCATAAACCCTGACCCGGCTACTATTTGTCCAAATAATACTTTGGGAAATTGCAACTGCATTTCCTGCTTTACAAGTTGTTGGCTGAAATTTAATTCATCGAAACGCGCACCGGTTTTTTCAAGATTTACATAAGCATTATTCTCATAGGTATTTACAAAACTGCGTATATACAATTTGGCTGCACCCGGCAACAGATATCGCCATTGAAAAAACGCGGTTGCATCCTGTTCGGTGGCTTTGCCAGCAACAATTTCCGGTGTAGCCTGTAATTGTATTTGATATCGGTTTTGCTGATTTTGCTGATTGAGCCGAAAGGAAAATGAAAGTTGACTTTTTGCGGATAATTCCTGCACCCATTTGAAATTAGCACTGGTTATCTGATAGGGATCTACCGTTTTACCAAAAGTAGCAGGATCTAAATCATATCCCCCGGAACTGTATTGATGTAAAAATGCCTGAATACCTGAGGAATGCTGTTGATGACTAAAAGAAAGGGTTGCACTGGTTGTGTTGCGGGATGCTCCATAAGCTTGAACATCTAATCGGTTACCTTGAGGTTTTTGAGTAAGGATATTGATTACCCCTGCCATAGCTTCACTTCCATACAAGCAAGAGGAGGGTCCTTTCACAATCTCCAGTTGCTGGATATTCCCTATGGCTATCCTACCTAAATTCACAATACCGGCATTCCTTCCAACCAATGGTTCTCCATCCAATAAAATCAATGTATATGCAGGATCTAATCCCATGATTTGAATACCCTGACCAAATGGATTGGGGTACCCATTGAGCGAACTAGCCAGTGGAGCATTCACTACCGCAAGCCCAGTTTGTTCCTGAAGCACATCTTGCAAACGCAACAAGCCTGTTTGCTGAATCTGTTTTGATGAAACCAATGTAACCGGAACGGCTACATTACTTAGTTTTCCTGCTACTCGGGTGGAAGTGATTACAAGGGGTTCGCTTGATCCAAATAGTGTATCAGATACATTTCGGGGTTGGGCGTATCCCCTGAAAAAAGTGAAAAGTAGTAAACCGAAGATAACCCTTAGCAACATGCATCAATTTTCGGGCACAAAATTGATTCATACGATTTAAGCAATTGCCACAGTTTTGTAAAAAGAAGCGCAGTGAAAATAATATGACATTAGCGTGACAATATGCAGTTGCTCTTGTTAAATGAGTGGAAGACATCAATAATTTTCATCTTAATTGATTGCGTAATGAAATCCTGTAATTTTTTATCATCAAAAAAAGAAGATTCAATAAATACATTAAAATAATATAATTACGTTTTTTATTGTTTATCTGATATTTAAGTATATTAAATTACTTGTTGTTTGCTACAACAACGTTAAAAAACTGAATTTCACATATTTATACGCATGCTAACATACGGAGGGCAGCAATTTTAGTTTAATTTGTATCTATAATTGTACTCCGAATTGGGAATTTGTATGAGAAAGATAACCCTAAGAATTATTCCAGCACTATTAGCAGTTGCTATGTTCGTTTCCTGCGAAAAAGAATATAGCTTGGAGAACGGCGGCTTCTCGATGACCGCCATGGGAACTTTATTAGATTCTTTGGGTAATTGTAAGCAAATAATAGTGAATGGTTCCTATAATGTTGATGTAAATCTAACCAGTGCTAATTTCGTTCAGGCGAATGTAAATTTTACTTCAACAGGTAAATACAAAATTTACTCCGATACAGTAAATGGTATGTGGTTTCAGGATTCTGGTTTTATTACATCATCCGGTGCACAAAAAGTTTCTATTAGAGGATATGGCAAACCTATTTTGCCGAAGTCGTCGGATTTCATTCTGAATTTCAATGGAACAGGCTGCACATTCAATGTTTCTGTAAGCGTTTCTGGAGGATCAGGTGGAGGTGGCAGTGATTATTTTCCCACAACGAAAGCGAGCAACTGGACATACCGATATTCACCAAGTATAGGCAACATAGATACATTTAGAGTGGAGGCCTTGGTTGATAGTTTTAAAATTGATAGTTTAATGTATTACCAATTTGCCCGTTCGCTGGGAGATACATTTTACTTTGCCAAAAACAGTGCAATTGGAAATTACTATGCGCTAAGCACGATTGATTTTGATTATGCTTTCATATTTGATTCTGTACCTCAGTTATTAATAACATACCCATTTCTTAAAGAAAGGGCTTTAGTTAATGAGAGCTGGGAAACGCAGGAATATGGTACTGTAAAATTAACCACAGCCGGAGTTACAGAATATGGAGTTACCAAAGCTTCCTTTACCATTATTTCGAAAAATACTGTACCCTACACTGTTGGAGGCAGTACCTATCAGAATGTTATTGCGGTAGGAAGAAAGATTCTATTTAAGCCCACTAATGGAACATCATTCCGAACGATATTAACAGGGACATCTTATTACGCTAAGGGATTTGGGCTAATTGATCAGGTGTTGGGTACTTCTCCCAGTACGCAATCTATCTCGCTTATCAGACTGCCAACTATTTATTAGCAATTACTCAACTACAATATTTGATTCTGGTCATTAACCACCGTTTTAGTTTCGATGGTGTGGGTTCTTTTTTCTTCAGGGCGAACCATTAATTTATTTTGAAATAAGAGAAGAACAATTACACCTGTTGAGATAGATGCATCAGCCAAATTAAAAACGGGTCTAAAGAATTCAAACTCCTCTCCACCCCAAACAGGAATCCAATTAGGAAAATGTGCATGTGTAATGATGGGGAAATAAAGCATGTCTACTACTTTACCATGCAACAAAGATGCATAGCCACCCCCTGGAGGAAAAAAGCGAGCAATATTCTGACTGAGTGGATTACTTTGTTCAAAAATAATTCCGTAAAACATGCTGTCGATTAAATTACCCAAGGCCCCTGCATAGATAAGTGCTGCACAAACCAGAAAACCAGTATGGTATTTTTTTTGAACAAAATCACGAAGCAAAAAACTTCCCCAGATTACAGCAACCAATCTAAAAAGGGTAAGCGTTATTTTGCCAACGTCCCCGCCAAACTTCCATCCCCAGGCCATGCCTTCATTTTCAACAAAATGTAAGCGAAACCAATTGGCAATCATTACATGTTCCTCACCTGCATAAAAATGCAATTTCACATAAAATTTTAAAGCCTGATCGGCGATTACTACCAGGAAAATAATCAATGCCAATTGTTTCAGTTTCACTATCTTAATTTTTGAGTAGATGCAAATATAGCAATTGCCAGAAATGCCTTACCATATTCATCTTTTTTTAACCTATTCCTCTCATAATTTACTCTTCCCAATATACCCGTTTTACCCTATGGCTAATGCCGGTCATGATTTCATAAGCTATTGTACCAGCGCGGTAAGCCAGCTCTGAAATGGGTATATTACCCCCAAACACTTCCACTTTGGAGCCCGGAAAAATATCGGATATGTTGGTAACATCCAGCATTGCCATATCCATACAAACATGTCCTACAATTTTTGCCCGTTTATTTCCGACCCACATTTCCCCTTTACCCATGCCTAATGCTCGGGGATAACCATCGGCATATCCAATATTTACAACGGCTATTGTTGTATCATTTTCCATAACCGAATCCAAACCATATCCCACTCTTTCACCTGCAGCTACTTTTCTAATTTGTGCAATGGTAGAAGTTAATGTGGCAACCGGTTCAAGTGCAAGGCTACCCTGTTCGGTACCCCCATACATACCCATTCCCAAACGCACCATATCCAATTGAGTATCGGGATGCATTTGAATAGCAGCTGAGTTGGCAATATGCCGGATGAAGGAATACGGCAAAGCATTGGCTAATTGATTGCAACAGGCTATAAAAATTTGTAGCTGCTGTTGGGTAACCGAACTGGCTGAAGGATTCTCACTTGCAATGAAATGACTGAAAACCGTTTGAATTCGAATTTGATGGTTGTTAATCAATAAAGTACAGAGTGCTGGCAATTCATCCGGATTAAATCCCAATCGGTTCATTCCGGAATTTATTTTGAGGTGAACAGGAAAATTTTCTAACCCCTGCTTACTTAAAAAAAGTAAAAACCGTTGCAGGAAATAATTGGAATAAATTTCGGGCTCAAGTTGATATTGAATAAGGGATTCCCAGGCATTTTCTTCTGCATTCATCACCATAATGGGTAAGCTAATGCCGGCCTTTCGCAATTCAATTCCCTCATCTACATAGGCTACCGCCAGATAATGAACCTGATGATGGGAAAGCAATTTGGCAATTTCCGCACTTCCTGTACCATATCCGAAAGCTTTTAGCACAACCATCATTTTAGTAGATGCATGTAAAACAGATTGATGCTTTTGAACATTTCTCGCCAGGGAACTCAAATTGATACTCAATTCCGTTTGATGCGTTTTTAATTCGAGTTGTTGAACAATCCGTTCAAAGGCAAAAACACGGGCACCCTTTAACAAAATGATTCGACTTTGAAAATCTTTAAGTGGCAACTGCGCCAGAAAAGATTCGGTATCCGGATAGAAAGTTGCTGAAAGAAAACATTCTTTAAATACAGCGGATTGTTGGGATATTCTTAACCCAATACCAATCAATTCGCGAACTCCTTTTTCCTTCATCATAACTGCCAGGCGACGATATAATTCGGCATCCGGACTTTCGGGAGCGGGTATATCACTCAAAATAACCAATGGAGTAAGTTCCCCTGCCTGCTTCATTTGATAATCTATTGCCAACGCAAGCGCAGTTTCGTCGTTACTATAACTATCATTGATAATCGTACAGCCAGATATACCCTTAACAAGTTGCATCCGCATATCTAATGGCTGCAGCTGACATAATCGGGAAGTGGCTTCTCCTACCGAATAACCAAACGCAACCAGCGTTAACCAACAGGTTAATGCATTATTTATTGAAATTCGATCCGTAAATGGGATGGTAATCGATATATTCTCTCGATGATACGTTGCTGAAACAAATGTTTGTCCGGCTTCCAAATTTTCGCTAATAATTTGCAAACTGGCAGGCTGTTTTCTACTCCAGGTGAAAACACTTGCATCTTGCTTTATATCGGGTATTGCCTGTTCTATTTCATCTATAGCATACACCAGTGTATTTACTGAGGAAAATAATTGTGCTTTTTCCGATAATTTTTGCTGCCGGTTGGTAAAACCCTCACTATGTGCATCCGACAGATTGGTAAAAATGCCAATAGTAGGTTGAATAATTTTTTGTAAAGGCAACATCTCATGTGTGGTTGAAATGCCAGCTTCGAATATTCCCAAGGTATGTTGCCGATTCATCTGCCATACACTTAAGGGAACACCAATCTGAGAATTGTAACTTCTCGGACTCCGCACAATAACCTGATCGCTTTGCATTAATTGATATAGCCATTCTTTCACAATCGTTTTACCATTACTTCCGGTAATACCAATCACAGGAATAGCAAATAAGCTTCGGTGAAAAGCTGCCAGCTGCTGCAAAGCCTTACGCACATTGGGTACACGAAGCAATACTACTTCCTGAATAATTTCGGTACTATAGTTTTCCTGAACTACAAAAGCCCTAACCCCGCGATTAATTAATTCCTGTATATAATCTTCCCCTGATCTTCTTGGTCCGGCCAAAGCAAAAAATAGTGTTTCGGCAGGAGAAAAAATTCGCCTGCTATCGGTTTGCAGGTAACGGATGGGGAAATCATCACCCAAATGTATCGACGCTCCTAAATGAGCAGCGATTTGCCGGATAGTATAGGTTACAGGTGCACTATTATTCATCTGCAGGCATATCGGCAGGCAAGCCTTTCTTATTGATAAATAAAGAATAAAAAATGGAACCCGAAATACAAACTACAATAACAAGTAAAGAAATGATTACTTGTATATTTTTACTGAGCCACTGACTTATATAATGCTCACCCAACATTTTTAGTCCGATAAAAACCAACACAATTGCAATCCCCTGTTGTAAATAATCAAACTTTGAAACGGCTGTCCGCAACAAAAAGAATAAACTTCTCAAACCGAGCACAGCAAAAATATTGGAAGTGTATATAATCAATGGGTCTTTGGAAATGCCCATTACTGCAGGAATTGAGTCCAATGCAAAAACAAGATCAATAGCTGCCAGTAATAAAATCACTACAAATAAGCTTGTATACAAACCCTTTCCATTTTCACGGATATAGAATTTTCCTTCCCCATCATGACTTGCCAGCGGAAATATTTTTTTGATTTGTTGATAGATCCAGCTCTTATGGGGATCAAATTCATCTTCCTCCCCAGCTGTAAACATTTTATAGCCAGTATACACTAGAAAAACGCCGAACAAATATAATATCCATGAAAACTGCTGTACCAGGGCAACCCCAACCGTAATAAACAAAATGCGAAAAAAGATTGCCATCAAAATCCCAACCAGCAATACACGGGAATAATAAACCGGCTTCACCCTGAAGGCATTGAAAATGATGATAAATACAAAAATATTGTCAATGCTTAAACTCCATTCCATTAAATATGCACTAATAAATTCCAATGCCAACTGGGAAGAGGCTGCCTGCTGCTGCAGTGCAGTGGTTTGATTTTCCATGGAAAGAGCATGACCTTCCATCAATAAAAACACAAAAAATAACAATGCCAGGGATACCCAAAAAAAAGTTTGATATAACGCTTTTTTTAAAGTGACTGTTGTATTTTTTTTACTCAGCAACCCTAAATCAATTATCAATGCCACTGCTAAGATGACGCCAAAAACAACATACACAATTTGATGGACTGACATGGCAAATTTTTAGGATTTTTCAGAAAAAGGCGCTTGATATTTTTTCTTTCGATATTGCTGCATCGCAAAGGCTATCAACCCCAACAATAAAATTGGTAAAAATATATTAATCAGTTGCCACGTAAATCTTTCCCTCTCTACCCGATTCTTATCTAATAAACGCAATATAAAATCTTTATTTCTGCTTTCGTATAATTTACGTTCACTCACCAGATAATCCAGCGCATTGAGAAAAAAATCGCGATTGGCAAAGCGATAATTTTCAAAAGGCAATTCGCCCATTGCTTGCGGACCCATGGCAGCCGAAACAGGATTGGTAACGATGTCGGCATCGGAAACCACAATTTGCCGGTTGGTTGTTCGGGTTGCAGCAGCATAAGGAACTCCACTTGCTCTTAATACCGAATCCTGCAAGGCCACACTGGCACGCCCTGCAAAAAGGGAAGCAAAATTTCCCTCAAGTAAAACCGCTACCGGTAAATAACTCTTTCGAAAACTGCTAAAATCTTCATCCGACTGAACACTATTCAATGAAACGATAGCAGGGGAACTAATGCTTCTGCTATTGGAATCAGTAGATAATAAAATTGTTTTTTGAATGCCCGGCGATTTAACAGTGTCAATACCAGAAGGAAAAACTGGCAATACCCTATCCAGATTTGCCACAATAGGATGTGGGTTGCGCGCACTTAAAAATGGATAATACGGCCAGGGAATTCGGCGCATAACCGGACTACCATCTGGATTTTTACCAACGACTATGGGCAGTTTGGCACAATTCAAATCCTGCAACAAGTCGGGGCGGATGCGAACTCCATATTTAAATAGCAAATCATCCAAATCCAGTCCCCTATCGAAAGCAGTATATTCGCCCTTAGTGCGCATAAGACTATCGAGTTCGGCATGCAGTTTATCTATGAACCATATAATTTTTCCACCCTGCATTACATATTGATCGAGTTTTAATTTGTCTTCGTCGGTAAAAGGCTGGGTAGGTTTAACAACAATAAGACACTGAATTTGCGTAGCGGAGGGAAATGCTTTTTTTAAATCAAATATCCCCAATCGGTACTGATTGCGTAAGGTTTCTACTAAATCACTCACCGAATAATCCATTGGCTCACCATTTCCGGTGAGGTAGGCAACTACCGGTACATTTTTACGGGTAAGTTTATCAATGGCATCGGCAAACTTATATTCAAGTAAAGCTTCGGCAGCATTTCGAGTTGCTTCGATGTCTACCTGGGGAGATTCGTTGATAACATCAAAGGGTCGAAATATTTTACGACTGCTTCGTAAGTCGATGGCAATAGGTGCTTGATTACTTCGAAAACTCACTAATGCAGATGGAATGATGCGCTGACTAACCTTTTTTTCTCGCTTGGCACCAATTTGCTCGGCGGTTTCTGCTACTACACCCAATTTTGTGAGGCTATCAAAAAGATGAGCTCTAACAGAATCATCTTTAATATTTTCATCCGGTAAAACAAAACTTACACGAAGATGATTGTGGGATACTGTTTTGAATTCATCCAGCAATTCAGCTGTAGCTACCGATAATTTTTTGTAATCAGCCGGCAGATCACCCGTTAAAAAAACCTGAATGGTTACGGTACTATCGAGATCATTTAATAACTGCCGGGTAGAAGGAGAAAGGGAAAATCTTTTTTCGGTTGTAAGATCAATTCTTGCATACCAGCCCACAGTGGAATATATTGCTACAATAAGCAATACGCCTGCGAATACAATTCCATATCTGCTAATCAATTTCATATACGCTGAGGTGCACTGGAATGTTCCATTCGATGTTGGGTGATGAAAAGAAAATAGGCAGTAACTGCTATAAAATAAAATAGGTCGCGGGTATCCATCACACCTCGGCTAATACTGCTATAATGAAATTTCATTCCCAGCATCTGTACATAATATTCACTTTCGGCAGGTAATCCGGCGAGTTTACTAATAGAATCAAATCCGCTATAAAGAAAAAGGCTTATTAATAAACCAATGATAAAAGCAACCACTGTGTTTGCGGTTAAGCTGCTGGCGGCTATTCCAATGGCTGTTATCATAGCCCCTAACAACAATAAGCCGATATAACTACCAACAACTCCTCCCAGATCTATCCCACCAGAAACACTCAACTGCTGCAAAGTGAAGGCATATAAAAGCGTAGGCAATAAAGCAGCCCATACGATTAACAAAGCACCCAGAAATTTACCCAAAACCAATTGCCAGGAAGCAATAGGCAAAGTGCGCAACATTTCATAATACCCCGAACGATATTCATCCGAAAAACTACGCATGGTAATAATTGGTATAAATACCATCATTACCAGGGGGACCCATCTAAAAAAAGGAGTTAAACTGGCATATCCATCTTCAAGTAAACTGGTTTCGGGAAAAACAAAAAATAACAATCCGTTTAAAACAAAAAAGGCAGCTAATGCCAGGTAGCCTGTTAAGCTGCTAAAAAAATGAGCCCACTCTTTTTTACATATAACCCACATAACTCAAAACTACTGGATATTCATCAATATGTGCCTGCTACTGCAACAGTTTAGGTATTTTATCACATATTAAAGTAGGCAATTATACGCGTACCATAACAAAAAAACAGCCCGAAGGCTGCTTTTACATCGTATTAGTTAACTTTTATACTGCGAAGCTTTCACCACATCCGCAACTTCGACTTGCATTGGGATTATTAAAATAAAAACCTTTGCCATTTAATCCATCAGAAAAATCGAGTTCGGTATTTACCAGATATAAAAAACTCTTTAAATCGGTTACAATTTTAATTCCATTGTGTTCAAAGGTTTGATCCATGGGTTTAATCTCGTTATCAAAATCCATTTGATAACTCAATCCAGAACATCCTCCCCCTACAACACCTACTCGCAGAAAATACCCTTCAGCATCGGATAAACCGGCTTCCTGCATAAGTTGATGCACTTTTGCACGGGCTTTATCGCTGATGTAAATGCTATTTTCAGTATCTACCATAAAATATAGCAGGAATTATTTTGCGTTTGATTAGTGAATCTTCTCTTCGAAAACCAGTTCTTCCAAACCGTTCTTTTTACGGTAATCATTGATTGCCGACTTAATAGCATCTTCTGCTAATACTGAGCAGTGAATTTTAACAGGAGGCAAGTTGAGCTCCTCAACCAAATCCATATTATCAATTTGAACAGCCTGATCTACTGTTTTTCCTTTTAACCATTCAGTTGCCAATGAAGATGATGCAATGGCAGAACCACAACCAAAGGTTTTAAATTTAGCATCGGTAATTACGCCGGTTGATTCATCTACTTCAATTTGAAGGCGCATTACATCGCCACATTCAGGAGCACCCACTAAACCTGTACCTACGTTTTTCTTTGATTTATCGAGTGTACCAACATTCTTTGGGTTGCTGTAATGATCGATAACTTTTTCTGAGTATGCCATGATTGCTGTTATTTTCTAATGACTTAATATATTTTAATGATGTGCCCACTCTATCTTATCCAAATCGATTCCTTCTTTGAACATTTCCCAAAGCGGACTCATCTCACGCAGTTTTAGAACGGTATCGGTAACTGCTTTAATTGTATAATCAATTTGCTCTTCGGTAGTAAATCTTCCCAATCCAAATCGAAGAGAACTATGTGCGAGATCGTCTCCTAAACCCAATGCTTTTAACACGTAGCTTGGCTCTAAGGAGGCAGAGGTGCAAGCAGAGCCGGAAGAGAGGGCAATATTTTTATTGAATCCCATCATCAAACCTTCCCCTTCTACATATTTAAATGAAACATTGCTTACATGCGGAAGGCGATGTTGCTTACTTCCATTCACATAAGACTCCTCTATTTGCAGTAAGGCAACTTCTAGTTTATCGCGCAACTTGCTTAATCTTTCGGCATCGGTTTGCATTTCAGCTGCAGCGAGTTCGCAGGCTTTTCCAAAACCAACTATACCCGGAACATTGAGTGTTCCGCTGCGCATACCGCGTTCATGACCACCGCCATCCATTTGAGCCGTAACTTTAACTCTTGGATTTTTTCTCCGAACATATAAAGCACCTATCCCTTTGGGTCCATACATCTTATGAGCAGTAAATGCCATCAAATCAATACCATCCTCATTCACATTCACAGGAATCTTGCCAACCGCCTGAACTGCATCTGTAAAGAATAATACTCCATGCTTCTTGGCAATACGGCTGATTTCTTTTACCGGTTGAATCACCCCAATTTCGTTATTGGCATACATGATAGCAATTAAAATAGTGGTAGGCTTAATTGCTGCTTCCAGTTCATCCAAATTAATTAATCCCTCATTGTTTACGGTAAGATAGGTTACTTCTCCCCCCGTTTTTTCGATATGCTTGCAGGTGTCTAAAACTGCTTTATGCTCTGTAGTGCAAGTGATAACATGATTTCCTTTAGATGCATACATTTCGTATACTCCTTTAATTGCCAGGTTATCGGCCTCAGTAGCACCGGAAGTAAAAATAATTTCTTTTGGATCGGCACCCACCAACTTGGCTACCTGCTCGCGGGCATAATCAACTGCTTCTTCAGCCTGCCAGCCAAATGGATGATTTCTACTGGCAGCATTGCCAAAAAAATCGGTAAAATAGGGTAACATGGCTTCCAGCACCCTGGGGTCCATGGGAGTGGTAGCATTGTTGTCGAGATAAACAGGTAACTTCAACATGAAACTAACATTTTCAACTATAACACAAAAGTACTACAATAGGTTGTGCTTTGAAATAAGGAATGGAAATGCAGCCCCGATTTTCCATAATTCGTAAAAGAATAGGCAATTATTGGGTATTTTTAACATTTCTGAACTAAGCAAGCAATTGTTATAAATTATTTATTTTTTAATATTAATAAATTTTATACTTTGTATTTATGTATAAATTAGAGCACATCGGTATTGCGGTCAAGCAGCTATCTACTGCCATTCCATTATATGAGCAATTGCTCAACACCAATTGTTATAAGCAGGAAGCCGTACCCAGTGAGGGGGTTACCACCGCTTTCTACCGAACCGGAGCATCCAAAATTGAGTTGCTGGAAAGTGCTGATCCAAACGGAGTAATTGCTCGTTATATTGAGAAAAAGGGAGAGGGTTTACATCATATCGCTTTTGAGGTATCAGATATCAGAGCAGAAATGAAAAGATTAACTGCCGCAGGATATCAATTATTGAGCGAAGAACCCAAAATGGGTGCTGATAATAAATGGGTTTGTTTTGTACATCCCAAATCCACTGGCGGAGTATTGGTAGAATTATGTGAAGACAGGGGATAATTCACATCCAAACAGCAATTAAATTCCCAGTTTGACAAGGGCAGTTTGAGCCGCCTGCTGGCTGGCATCTTTTTTATTATATCCCTGTCCGGAAGCAATCACCTCTCCATCCAGCAACACGTTCATTAAAAAAAGGCGACGATTCCCTTCCCGTTTTTCATCTACCAGATCGAAAAGCAGCGATTTTCCATTTTTACTGGCCCAACCGATGAGTTTATTTTTCAAATTAATGTCTATGGTTTCCAGATCGTCTACAAACATGTGGGGGAGCACAATCTGATTGAGTACCCAATGTTGTGTTTTGCGATATCCTTTATCGAGATAAACGGCTCCTACTAAAGCCTCGAGTGTGTTTCCGAAAATATGACTGCCTTTAAGGGCATTATCAAATTTGTTGTAAAAGGTAAGTTTACGTAGTCCCATGCGAAGGGCGATTTCATTCAATTGCTGACGATTCACCATTTTGCTGCGCATTTCAGTTAGATACCCTTCTCCTTTATAGGGATAGCGTTTAAATAGATAATCAGCAACAACTGCGCTAAGAATTGCATCGCCTAGGTATTCGAGTCGCTCATTATTTTCATCAGGTGTTTCTTTAACTGAACGATGACTAAGGGCTATACGGTACAATTGGGTATTGGAGGTATCAATACCCAGCAGTTCCTTCAGTTGAAGGGCAAATTTACTTTCGTATCCCGGCTTTCTTGAAAAGAAGCTGAAGATTTGTATCACGTTCTCAAGCTAAGTATTTTTTCACAATTACGCAAGCATTGTGACCTCCAAAGCCAAAAGTGTTACTAAGTGCAGCCCGAACCAGGCGTTGCTGAGGCTGGTGGAAAGTATAATTTAACCGGGTATCCAGATCAGGATCATCGGTAAAGTGATTGATAGTTGGGGGAACAATATCGTGTACTACGCTCTTAATAGCAGCTATTGCTTCAATTACTCCGGCAGCACCCAGGCAGTGACCTGTCATTGACTTGGTGGAAGAAATGTTCAGGTTATACGAATGTTCGCCAAACACATCTAAAATTGCATTCAGTTCTGCACCGTCACCTAATGGGGTGGAAGTGCCATGCGTATTAATGTAGTCAATATCTTCCGGATTCATTCCTGCATCCTGTAAGGCGGCAAGCATTACATTTTTAGCTCCTAATCCTTCCGGATGAGGTGCGGTTAAATGGTATGCATCTGCTGTTGCACCTCCACCTGCAATTTCACAATAAATTTTAGCTCCTCTTTTAATAGCATGTTCGTATTCTTCCAATACTAGCACTCCGGAAGCTTCTCCCATAACAAATCCATCGCGGTCTTTATCATAAGGTCTACTTGCAGTGAGGGGATCATCATTTCTTTCGCTAAGGGCTTTCATCGCATTAAATCCTCCAACTCCAGACTCACCAATTACAGACTCAGCTCCTCCACTCAAAATAATGTCGGCCCTTCCCATACGAATATTATCTGCCGCAACAATAATCGCATTGGTACTGGAAGCACAAGCACTAACCACTGCATAGTTGGGGCCTCGAAAGCCATGGCGCATTGATATTTGTCCGGCAGCAATATCCAAAATCATTTTAGGAATAAAGAATGGATTAAAACGGGGGATACCGCCACCTTTTGCAAATTCCATTACTTCGTCTTGGAATGTAACCAGCCCACCAATTCCACTGGCAATAATTACACCTACTCGATCTATGTTAACATTTTCGCGAGAGATTCCTGCATCTGCTACAGCCATATCACTGGCGGCCAATGCGATTTGTGTAAATCGATCTAATTTTCTTGCCTCTTTTTTATCCATATACTGGAGAGGATCGAAATTTTTGATTTCGCAGGCAATACGGGTCTTAAATTTGGTAGCATCAAATAAAGTGATGGGGCCACACCCAGACACACCATTCAACAATCCCTGCCAGAATTCATCCAGATTATTTCCAATGGGGGTAATGGCTCCTATGCCAGTAACAACAACTCTCTTCAATTGCATGGTTAACCTGATTAACTGATAATCCGCCATCATGCAACTCTTTGGAGACTACATAATGACGGATCTTGAATTATTCCTGTAAAGGAGTACAACTATTTTGCGTGCTCTTCCAGGTAAGCAACGGCTTGACCAACTGTAGTGATGGTTTCAGCCTGCTCATCTGGGATGGAGATATTGAATTCTTTTTCAAACTCCATGATTAGCTCAACTGTGTCAAGCGAATCAGCACCCAAATCATTGGTAAAAGAAGCTTCATTAGTCACCTCGGCCTCATCCACTCCTAATTTGTCAACAATGATTTTTTTAACTCTTGATGCGATGTCAGACATTGTAAAATGTTTTGTTACAGGCGCAAAAATATACTTTTTGTTAAATAACCAATGTTTTTCAAAATATTTGTTTCCACTACTTGAAGGCGGTTTGACCGATTTTTAGGATTTTTTGCCGGTTTTTAGCGATTTCAGATGTAAATTAGAGTAATTCTTAAGCAAATGGCTCTTAAAATCATCGATCATGGTTCCCCGGAATACCAAAAAATGGTAGAATTAAGGCTGCAATTGCTTAGGAAACCTTTAGGATTAGATTTTACCCCGGAAGAATTGGAAAAGGAAAAAGTAGATATTTTACTAGGGTGTTTTGAGGATGGGGAACTGGAAGCCTGCTGTATTTTAACTGAAACCGACCCATACACCATACGCCTAAGACAAATGGCAGTTGGAGCAGCCTTGCAGGGAAAGGGTATTGGACGGGTGTTGATGAGTTTTGCTGAAAACATCGCTCGTGACCGAAAATATAAACGACTAACCATGCATGCACGCAAATCTGCTGTGGGCTTTTATGAAAAAAGTGGTTACCGCATTTGCAGTGATGAGTTCACGGAGGTTACCATCCCCCACTATGTAATGGAGAAGAACTTATAGCTTGCCATTCTAATCTCCGATTTTCTCCTGCAACATTTTTCTAACTGCAGACATCTCATCTGCCTCTACACCCTCTTTGGGTAAAAGAAAAAAGGAACGGGGGGAGAAATATAGATGAAAGAAATAAGGACTTTCAAAATACCTGCTAAATTGCTTCCACTCCCACATAGCCGATCCCCGGTCATTCTCAAGTTGTACCTCCTGATCATTTAAATAAACTATAAAAGAATCACGAAAAGTGGGCGATTTGGCATAGATACTTCGGGGCATTATATACCAGAATGCTGCCATAAGCCCGAGCCATATCAACGATCCTAATAAAAAGGGCTCCGGTCGAATGAGTTTCCAGTAAAAAAGTCCGGCTGATGCAATAGCAAACACATTCACCACAATCATTAATATTCTTATTTCAGTACGCTGTATGAAATGGTACCGAAGTGCCTGCATTACTTTGTTTTTTTGATAGACTACTTGAATTTTCATTGAATAGATATGCTGGGCAAAAATACAATTGCTATCAGCAAGAATCGATTACTTGGGATTGTTCTTTTCAAAATCTTTTACCCATGCTGCAACCCTTCCGGTAGCTGGAACCGGAATACCGGAAGTGATAACAACCCTGTATTGAAATCGCACCGATGCTCCCTTATTTAATCTATAATTCAGGTTTTCGGTTCCTTTCGAAAATATTTTCTGACCGAGGGGATTAGCTGCAAATAACCCATAATTTCTGGCATGCCAATAGGTGGGATAGCCCGGATTGGAGGGATGATCGATTATCGTGATACTAATGGGTGTTCCAGCCCTCCTTCCATACAACATACACCAATTACCCCTGGTACCCCAGGCTTCATCCCCCTCTTTACCGGCTGATGTTATGTATTGTCCGGTAACCGATGCGTCCTTTACTGCATTAATTTTGGTAATATTTCCCTGAGCATCTGCGTATTCTTTTGTTTCTGTTACCGGTAATTCTAATTCATGTGCCACCCGCAAGCCCAGCAAGCCATCTTTCGCATCCGGCATTGAAACGGGCATAGCTGCCGTTAGTTCGGTAATCCTGTCAATCCATCTAACCTGCTTGTCTTCATGAAATATCAATGTCGTTTTTTCCTGAAGTATTACCTGTTGTTGCTGATTCGTCCAATCGGCGAGGTATTCAATAGTTCCCTGATTTCCCCCTTCTGCCCTAAGAATTTTCCGGGTTCGAATCCATCCATATAAATGTTTTTTGTCTGCGGGTATGGCAAAAGAGTTATTCCAAAAGTCGAGTCCGTTCACTTTTTCGTAATTCATCCATAAACCTAAATGATGTGGATGATCGGTTGGATCATTCGGTGCGGGATTCCAGGGAAAACCTCGGGTTATGGGCAATCCATCTGCTGCCACAATAGGATATAATACCGGTTTTTCGATGGTATCCGAATATACCAATTGGGTGAATAACCGATTATTGACTTTAACCTCAATCCGCTTTTCGGTGGGATTATCGGATACCAAAAACTGAGCTGCCGGTTGGGCACGCAGATAATTGCCAAAGGAAGTAAAAACGATGCAGGTAAAGAATATTCCATGTTTTTTCATACTGCACCCGGTTATTGATTAAGGTAAAATAACCTGTTTTTCTTTTGGAACAAGGAATTTCATAATTCTCCAGGCAAGCAAATAAGCAATGGCACAATACACGAACATCATGGCGTATGCGGTGTTCATGGAAGCATGTACCCATTGTTTTTGCAAATTCACCAATTGGGTAAATCCTTCGGGATTGATTTGTTGTATTTGAGATTGCAGATCTGCGGGCAAACTAAACAATTCTTTTTTGCTCAAATTTATTAATGCCCCCTGTTTGTCTGTTAATTTGAGTTGCTGAATCTGAGATACCAAACTACTTAATCCAGCTTCTGATGCTTTTGTATATGCTTGCTGAATTCCGGCTACTTTATAAGAATCAAATAACCATCCGCCAATTTTTGAAATGATTACACCGCCCAAACCACCTGCCATTCCCCCTAATCCAACAACGGAAGCAATGGCCTTTTTAGGAAACATGTCGGAAACAGTAGTAAAAATATTTGCCGACCATGCCTGGTGAGCAGAGGTTCCGATTCCAATGAGTAAAACAGGAACCCAATAACTGATACTGCCAAAAGGGAGAGATAATAATACCACCAGTGGAATAAATGCAATTGCCAGCATGGCTTTCATTCTTCCATCGTAGGGCTTATAACCTTTATTAATAAAGTAGGTAGGAAACCAACCCCCTCCCACACTTCCAATCATCGTCATGCTATACAAAACTGCCAACGGAATCATCACAGCAGTTCCTTCTATTCCGTATTGATCTTTTAAAAATCCGGGTAGCCAGAAAAGATAAAACCACCACACGCCATCCGTTAAAAATTTTCCAATAAAAAAAGACCAGGTTTGGTTGAACCCCAGCAAGGGCAACCAAGGAGTTTTTTCGCCTGAGGCAGTATTAGCTGATTCTTCGTTGTCGCTTTGTATGTAAGCAAGTTCAGAGGGGGATAATCTTTTTTGTTCTTCCGGTTTTTCATAAAACATAAACCAGAAAATCATCCATAAAAATCCAATAGCACCAATGATAATAAATGCGGCTTCCCATCCAAGGTGTTTTGCAATCCAGGGCACAGATAAAGGAGCAAGCACAGCACCGATATTGGCACCTGAATTAAAGATTCCTGTTGAAAAGGATCTTTCTTTTTTGGGAAAATATTCTGCGGTTGCCTTAATAGCAGCAGGAAAATTTCCTGCTTCGCCAAATCCGAGTAATGCCCTTGAAATCATGAAACCCAAAATTGAAACCGGAACAGTAACTATACCAATCATACCCAAAAAGCCCGAAACAGCGGTACCTAATGGTACTGCATATGCATGTACGATAGCAGCCAACGACCATATTATAATAGACCAGGCATATCCCCATTTGGTTCCGAGGCGATCTACAATTCTTCCGGCAAAAACCATGGAAATTGCATACACAAACTGAAATACAGAAGTTATATTGGCATAGTCGGAGTTTGTCCAATTAAACTCCTTTTCCAGCAAAGGCTTCAATAAACTAAGCACTTGCCTGTCTAGATAGTTAACTGTAGTTGCAAAAAACAATAATGCGCAGATGGTCCACCGATAGTTTCCTATTTTCTCAGCGTTGCTCATGCTT
>Ga0214923_10002135_pt1 | contig 26841 bp, 30 predicted proteins | sample LL1510_MetaG_FD_177993 | JGI IMG/M metagenome (GOLD analysis project Ga0214923, IMG submission 177993) | Freshwater microbial communities from Lake Lanier, Atlanta, Georgia, United States - LL-1510 | ecosystem: Environmental > Aquatic > Freshwater > Lake | place: USA: Georgia | collected...
GCAAGGGCAGTAGCAGCTAGAACATCAAATGAGGATGCATTTGAGCGCGCTAGAAAAGCTTTATATGAAGAAGGTATTTCAACTTCTCGTATGTATTTAGATCCAATTCGCCCAGGAGTTGAAGATCTAATTGATGAAATTATTGCAGGGCTTAGATCTTCTTGCACTTATGCGGGAGCTAAGAATTTAAGTGAATTTGCGCAAAAAGCCGTGATTGGAATTCAAAGTGCATCAGGATATGCAGAGGGACGAGCTCTTAATACCTCTTGGAGTAAGTCTTAAGCCACCCTGGCATATCTAGAGGCAAGGATGAGAAGATAAGAAAGCGCTGCTAACAACATTAAAGTCCAGCGCAACTCAAATGCATCTGCAATAAATCCAATAAGCGGGGGACCAATAACAAAGCCAAAGTAGGAAACGCCAGACACCTTTGCAACTGCTTCAGAGGGAGCGATCACTCCAGAGTAATTAGTCAAAGCAATAGTTCCAGCAGCGCTAAACATCAAAGGAATAACTACCGATAAACCAATTCCAAGCAAGAACCAAGCGACCATAATTGCTGGTATCCCGCCGATTAATAACCCTGCGCTCAGTCCAGTTCCAGCAATAACACCACCTGCTGCAATAACTTTCGATGCGCCAAAACGGTGGGCAAGATAATCACCAGATAGTCGACCAATAATCATCGCTGTGCAGAAGACAATGTAAGGAAGAGTTGAAATGAAGGGAGATGCACCAAAGGTTTCACGAGCCAAGACCCCGCCCCAATCACCTGCTGCTCCCTCACTTAAAGCTGCAAACAAACCAAAGAGGCCTAATATGGCAAAGATAAAGGGATGTTTAGCTCTCTTCTCATCTCCAAAGTGGTGAGTATCAGCAGAGGCAGGGAGAAGCATTGGTCGCAATAGGAATGCCGCAAGGATGTAAAGAAGAGCAAGTAATGAGGCTTGAATCAGCGGCGTAATCTCAAACTGCGAAAATACTCCACCTAATATTCCACCGAATAATGTACCAAGGGAGAACATGGCATGAAATACACTCATTAATCGTCGCCCTGCTTGTTGTTCAACTACAACCGCATGAGCATTCATAGCGACATCTTGGGTTGCAATTACAAATCCAAAGATAAATAAAGTAATCCAGAACCAGGTAAGTGAGAATAGAAAACCAAGGAGTAAGTAAGAGATCGCTAATGCAATGGTTGAAAAGAATATGATTGGTTGGCTACCAAATTTTGCTGAATACTTTCCAGCAGGTTTAAGGGCTAGAAATACCCCTGCTGATACAAAGAGCAGAGAGAGACCAAGGGTTGAATTTGAAATATCTAGAATTCTTTTAAAATCTGGGATTCTTGCCACAAAGCTTCCAGCGCTAAAGCCGTTAATGATAAAAGTCACAGTGATGCCTATGCGCGCACGGCCTAGGGCAAAATCCATAACTTGCGAAGTCTACTCAGTCCAGGTTAAATTATTTCTAAGCCTTTTTTCAGAAATTAGTGGTTAGGTTTGGCGGATGAAAAATTTATCTACATTTAGCAAGGTAGTGCTTGGCTTTATCGCAGGCGCATTTGTCGCTGGCAGTGTGGCTGTGGCTGTCACTCCAGATATGCCCCCAACCAAGGTATGTGTAGATAATCGAACTAAAGCGCTTTATTCGGCAACTAATGGTAGTTGCATAAAAACTCGCACCCTAATGGAGGTTTCAGGATCTGGGGTTAATGTAGAGAGCATTGCTGCAGAAGTCTCACCCTCAGTGGTTTCGATTGCAGTTAGCGCAGCATCTGGAAGTGGCAGTGGCTCTGGAGTTATCTATCGCACAAGTGCCTCTTCATCTTTTATCATTACTAATAATCATGTTATTGAATCAGCTGCAACATCTGGCAGCGTAAGAGTTGAGTTAAATAATGGCGACTATGAAAAAGCCACAATTGTGGGAAGAGATAGCACTTATGACATTGCTGTTCTAAGAATTGAACGCGGAAACCTAAAGGTAATATCAGTTGGCAACTCAAACAGTTTAGTAATTGGAGAACCAGTTGTTGCATTTGGTTCTCCGCTTGGATTATCAGGAACTGTAACTAGTGGAATTGTCTCGGCTTTAAATAGACCTGTTACGACTGGAAGCTTAGGCGCAGAATCATTTATTGATGCAATTCAAACTGATGCAGCAATTAATCCTGGAAACTCAGGAGGTCCTTTAGTTGATGGAACTGGAGCGCTAGTAGGAATTAACTCTGCTATTGCCACTCTCAGTTCTGGAACATCTGGATCTATCGGGCTTGGATTTTCGATTCCTATCAATCAGGCAAAGCGAGTTGTTGATGAAATTATCGCTACTGGGAAATCATCTAGACCGTTTCTAGGCGTTAATTTTGATTCTAGCTATACCGGGCTTGGTGCAAAGATTTTGCGTTTAGTTGCCGGTGAAGCTGCAGAGAAGGCAGGAATTCCAGCCGGTGCTGTTATTAGAGAGATTGAGGGAAAGAAAATCAATGATCTGATAACTGCCATTGTCAGAGTCCGCTCCTTTGCCCCCGGCGAGAGCATTAAAGTCACAGTAGATATGCCTGGCGGAGGATCAAAGACCTTCGTGGTGGTGCTGGGCAGGGCCGACTCACAATAATCGGGAGTTTTAAAGCTAAGTTCATTTAACACCTGATAAGTTAAGGCTTATTCGCAGCGCTACTAGTGAATGGGGAGTGTTTTGGCCGACGAGCACAACGAAGATGAAGTTAATGATGAAATCATTACTGAAGAAATGTTGTGGGAAAGAATTCCTGAAACTCAAGGCGTAGATCGAGCCAGTACTTATTACGAATTAAGCGCACGAATTTATGCTCGTGGCCAATACGATGAAGCCCTAGCTCTTGCCGAAACAGCTCGCGATATTTATTCAGAGCTTGGAACTTCAGCCCCTAGCGAGGGGTTAGCGCAGGCTTATTCAGCGATTGGGTATAACTTAAATCAATTAAAGCGAATGAATGAAGCTGCAACTGCCATGAGTAAGGCTGTGGAGTTGCTTCGAGAGAATAAATCACCAATGGCACTTGAATTAGCCTGCACGCTAGGTGAATGGTGGTTTAGTTCCAAGGAATATCAGAACACCATTGATTGCATGCAAGAGTGCGCCCGCGAGCATTTAATTGATGGCAATGAGCTAGGAGCAGCGACAGACTTTCATTTAATTGGCTGTGCCTTTAGAGAACAGAAGATGTATGAAAAAGCACTTGAGGCTTTCTTTGAGGCAAGGAAATATTTTAAAGATGCTAAAGAAGTAATTCATGTTGCAAGATGCGATCAAAAAATTGCTCATTGCTATACCGAACTTGGTGATGCCGACTCTGCTTTAACTGCAGCCCAAAAGGCTGTTGATGTTTTTACAACCGCTCATGATCAACGCCGCCTGACTTATGCTTCATTTGAACTTGGTAAAGCCCAAGTTTTATCAGGTGAGGTTTATGAAGGATTAGCCACCCTAGAGCGAGTTCTAGATACTGCAGCTGAGGCCGATTCAAAAGACTTTGAATTTATTGTCTCAATTGAGCGCAGAATTGCAGCAATTCTCCATACCCTTGGCCGATCAGATGAGGCGATTGAAATTGAACGCAGAATCAAATCAGTTTCAGAGATTATTGAAGATTAGTGAGCCTGATAGACCTCTCTTTTCTTAAAGGGCGCGAGAATTTAATAATCACCATGGTCTGCTATGGCAATATCTGCCGTTCACCTATGGCGGCAGCCGTTCTTGCCAATAAAGTTGCAAAGCTGGAGAACCCAAAAGTATTTGTTGATTCCGCTGGTACTTCAAATTGGCATGTTGGGCAAGGACCAAATCCCCCATCTAAGAGAACTTGGGAGAAGGCTGGATACTCATTTGAACATATTGCATCGCAATTTAATTACTCTCGCCTAGTAGCTGCCGATTTGGTTTTGGTGATGGATAGAGATAATCATGCAGAGGTGAGTAAATATGTCACAAGCCAGGAAGAAGAACGCAAGATCTATTACTTAAGGCAGTTTGATCCAAGTAATCCTGATTCACTGGAGGTCCCAGATCCATACTCGCTGCCCGATTCAGCATTTGAAGAAGTTTTAGAAATGGTGGAGAGAGCAACAGATGGGCTTATAGCGCAATTACTTATGTAAATGTTGCATTGCCCAGGCATACATAGCAATAGCGCCAGCAGCAGAGGCATTCATAGACCTAGTTGAGCCATATTGCTTGATTGATAAGACTTGGCTACAGACTGCAACTGCTTCATCAGACATTCCAGCTCCTTCTTGACCGAGAAATAACACAGATTCTTTAGGCAATTTAGCGCTCTCTAACGGCTTGGAAATCTCTAAATTATCAATACCGATGATCTCCACTTTATTATCATCAGCCCAGCTTTTGAATTCAGCAATGGTGGCATGGTGAATGACAGTTAAATACTTATCTGTGACCATTGCCCCGCGCCGATTCCAATCTCGTTTTCCAACAATATGAACGCTCGCTACATTGAAAGCATTAGCAGTTCTTACCACCGAGCCAATATTCAAATCGTGTTGCCAATTCTCAATCGCTATTCGAAGGCTATTTCGTTTGGTATTTAGTTCATCTACAATTGCTTCAACTTTCCAGTAACGATATTTATCAAGCACATTGCGGCGATCCCCATTTTCAAGTAGTTCAGGATCGAAATGTTCATCACTGGGCCAAGGCTTGGGATGAGGGCCTACTCCTACAACTGGATAGAACTCACCGGGACCTATCTCGCCAGGAGGCAAGCTCATAAATTTCTTACCAATTTCTTGGCTTGATCAACAATTCTTCTCTCATGCTCTTTTAGCTCATGACCAGGGTAATTATTTCCATGGGCAAATGGATCAACTAGCTTCTTGACTCCACTTAGCTCCTCTAAAACAAAGAGTCCACAAAATGGCGCATATGAGGCGCTATATCCACCTTCATGGGTCATCATTAATTTCCCTGAACAAACTTGGTTAGCCACATCCATCAGCTTTCTAGTCATCACTCGATAACCTTCAGCAGTAACCAACATTCTTCCTAATGGATCATAAACTGACGAATCAAAACCTGAAGCAACAGCGATAATATCTGGCTTAAATTGCTTGATTGCAGGAATTACAACTTCATCAAATGCGTAGTAATACCCACCATGGCCTGTTCCTGGTGGAAGTGGAATGTTGATATTAGTTCCAACTCCAACAACATCAACGCCGCCTGTGTCATGGGGATATAGCTGATCTTGGTGAAGTGAGATCGTCAATACACTTGAATCGTTTAAGAAAATTGATTCAGTGCCATTTCCATGATGAACATCCCAGTCAACTACGGCCACGCGTAGATCCTTATTATGAGTCTTCTTTGCTACTGCAATAGCAACTGCAAGATTTGAAAAGATGCAATAACCCATCCCGGTTTGAGAGACTGCATGATGACCTGGCGGTCTAATTAGTGCATATCCATTATCAACATCACCGTTTAGGACTGCTTCAAATAATTCAATTGCTCCACCTGCGGCCATAGCAGCAATTTCATATCCACCTTTAGCAAATGGCGTTGTTAAATCACCACCATCGCCGCCAAGTCTTGAAGCAGATTCCTTCTTTATTCGCTCAATATGTTCCTTGGTGTGAACCGTGGCTAGCTCTGTCTCGCTTGCAGCTCGTACCGGAATTCGAATTAAATGTTCAATCAACCCTGAAACTACAACTAATTCATGGATTCTCTTCTTAGTCTCAGGATTCTCATAATTCATGTATGGCTGCAAGCCTGCTCCAGGATCAGAGGGCATATCTCCAACAAATGTGCCTGTGTCGTGCCATCCAAAAATCTCATGATAAACATACCCAGTACGCATAGGCTCAAGCCTAAAGCCAAGTTGGTGAAATGACTATTACGCTTTCATCTATGGCTAAATCAAGAGTGGCTATTTTTCTAGCACTACTTCTAGCTATTAACCCATTAGAGGCATCAGCTCTTCAGAGCCTGGATAAATATGTAAATAGTAAACACCTTGCTGCCCCGGGCTTACTTATCCTCAATGCTCTAGATGGGCAAGTACTTGCAGCCAACTCTCCAGATTCACTTCGTGTTCCAGCATCAGTTCTAAAACTAGTTTCATCAACTGCAGCACTTCACTTTTTGGGGGCAGAGAGAAGGTATGTGACAAGCATTTTTGCAACAGAGCGTAAAGATGCCTATCTAATTAAAGGCTCGCTAGATCCTTGGATGAGTAGCAATCTCACTCTAGCAAAGAAGAATGGTCAGAAATATCTACCATCACTTATTACTAAAGCAAACCCAGAAAATAGAAAAAAGATAACTCTTTATTACACAAGTCTCTTTGAAAAGGATCGGTATGACCTAAGTCTAAATCTAAAGAGAAAAGGTATTAAAGCCACATTTAAGAAAGTAGATTCAGCAAAAGCTATGCAACTAGCGAAAGAGGAGATCGCATCACTTACCTCTCTGCCTCTTTCTGAAATGGTCAAATTTGTAACTCTTTACAGCGATAACACCCTAGCCAATCGCCTAGCAATGGCAGCAGCGCGCGAGATTGGATTTGAAAGAACCAGTGAGGGGCTAACTAAAACTTTTGTATTGGCTCTGGAAGAACTTGGGGTTAATACCCAAGGCTTAAAAGCAAAAGATGGCAGTGGCCTAGATAAGGATAATCGGCTTTCAGCACAAACCGTTGTTGAGTTATTAACAAAAGTAAGAGAAAACCCAAAGTATCAAGCTATTTATGAAGGACTTCCAGTAGCTGGCGTAAGTGGGACGCTAAAGAAAAGATTTATTGAAGATGGCCCTGGGGCTGTCGGAAAAGTGAAAGCTAAGACCGGTTGGCTTAGAAATACAGTAACTCTTGCAGGCTATGCAAAGTCAGCAGATAAGGAGTATGTATTTGCGATTTTAGCTGATGGGATTAATCCAACTCTAGGTTCGCGAAATAGAGCTAGAGCTGTGATGGATCGATTACTTGAAGCTATTGTGATTGGGAATCACTAAAGACTTTAATTGAGCCGCCATAGCAAGCAACCCAAACTCTCTGCTGTAATTTTTCGTAAGTCACACCAATGGGCCTGCTGCAGACATTGATTTTCTGCAAGACCTTAAAGTCACTCACTCTCACCTTAGCCAGGGTGTTGCTTGTGTAATTGACGACATATAGCGCGCTGCCATCAGCTGAGATATCAAGGCTGCGCGCTGCAGAACCGGTCTTAACTGATTTCACAACTTTGTTGGTAGATAAGTCAAAGGCAATTACGCGCCCTGCTGAATTAAGGGTGGCATATAAATAAGCATTGTCAGGAGATAGAACTAATGCCCTTGGATTTGAGCCTACGCTTAGAAGCTCTTTTTCGAAATTTACCAGATTTATCTTATGAACTACTGAGCCTCCCATCTGAGCAACATATGCATATTGCGAGTCTTTTGAGATAGTAATTCCTCTAGGGTATGGGCCAATCTTTATAGTTTTCACAACTTTTCCAAGCTCTGTTGAAACGATTGAAAGGTCATATGAGCACCAGTTACTCACCAATACAAATTTGTTATCGGGGCTAACTTCAACAACTTTAGGAACTACCCCTACCTTGTAGGCGGCATCGATAGACCATGACTCAGTATTAATGCGATAAAGAAAAGATCGGTCATAGTTATCACTCGGATTACAGTTATCAGTGCCTTCTCTATTAAAGCCTTTGCCATACATCGCATAATTTGTTACATATAAATGCTTACCATCAGGTGAGAATGCCCCTTCTACTGGTGCACCTCGATGAAGTCCGGAATAACCTTTGATGCCAAGGTCCTTAAGGTTTACTTGATCCGATATGGATTTCACTAATTCAAGATTTCGAGCATCATAAATTGTCACGCTATGGCTATACATCATGTTGTGGGCAGAGACAAAGCCAGTATTGGATGAGCGCACCGATTTAGGCGAGATATCACCAGTAATAGTGGCTTCCAGTTTTAACTTAAAGCTTTCAGATAATGGCTCTGCAGAAGCTGAAATTGCGCTGGCAAATATAAGGTTGAGAGATATAGCCCACGCCCAGTAGATACGCACCAGTGCAATCTACAGGGTAATCTCAAGACATGATTTCACCATATATCGCGCTAATGAAATTGCGTGTAGTGGAATTATTGTTAGTGACTACTCTTCCGGCGCTCTTTCTGGCAGCAGATGGCGTTCCGCCTCTTGGAATCTCGCTTGCAACCCTTCTTGGTGGAACATTGGCAGCTGGCGCTGCTAACGCATTTAATATGATAATTGAATCTGATATTGATCAATTAATGGATAGAACATCTAAACGTCCGATTGTTAATAAAGAGGTAAGCGAGAATCAAGCCTTTGCCTTTGCAACGGCGCTAACTGTCCTATCTCTTTCTATTTTTTGGATTTTTACCAATCCTTTAGCTACGGCTTTAACCATTGGCGCCATAACCTTCTATGTATTTGGCTACACCGTAGGTCTGAAGCGGCGCACCTCCCAGAATATTGTCTGGGGCGGGATTGCAGGCTGTATGCCAGTTTTAATCGGATGGGCAGCAGTTGCAAACTCTCTAAATAGCACAGCTTTTCTATTCTTTATGGTTATCTTCTTTTGGACTCCTCCCCATTTCTGGGCCCTAGCTATTAAATATAAAAATGACTATGCAGCAGCAGGAATTCCGATGCTTCCAGTCGTTGCTCCAATTGCCAAAGTTGAACAGCAGATGTGGTTTCACACCATCGCAATGTTTGCCACTTCTTACCTAACGCTCTATTCAGCTGCCTTGCCAGCCTGGAGTTATATTGCAAATACCGCCCTTGCTATCTTCTTTGCAATACAGATGTTTAGCCTTAAGAGCTCGCAGATCGAAAAGTCTGCAGCAAAGATATTTCATGGCTCAATTACCTACTTAAGCCTTTATTCCATTCTCTTGGTTGCTGCAATATTCATCACTTTTTAACTGACACACCTACTTTCCTCCTGCATTTCTCAGCCTTGGCCTTTATCCTTTAACTCAAAGCAACTGACCCCCAATCCCCAGGGAGCCATGAATTGAGATCTAAACGAGCACGCTTTATAGCGCTCTCCACCTGTTTTTTGCTTCTCATCGCCCATAGCCCTGCCTATGGCAAGACTCCCAAGCCAACTCTTGCTCAGATCGAAGCTGCAAAGAAAGCTGAAGCAGAGAAAAAGAAAATCGCAGATGCTGCCGCCTCCAAATTAAGTAAAGCAAATTTAACCTTAAAACAATTAACAGCAGTAGCCAATGCAGCGAGAGCAAAATATGAAGCGGCGAAAAGAGAGCTAGCAATAGCAACTAAAGAAGCTGAATCTGCAGCAGCAGCTTATAACGTTGCGGTGGGTGAAGTTAAAGCTGCTCATGATTCCATAGGTCGCCTCGCCACTAATGCCTACATCATGGGAGGGGGATTTACTGATTTGAATTCAGTTCTCCACTCTGATGGTCCACAAGATCTAATTGATCGGCTTTCAACTCTAGATACTCTTGGAAATCAAAACACCCAAGCGTTATTTAGATTTAAGGCAGCAGAGGAGGCAGCTGCAAAAGCAAAGAAAGCTGCGGATAACGCCAGAGCTGCACAAGAGGTAGCGACTGAAAAAGTAGAAGAAACTAAAATTGAAGCAGATGCTGCTAGAAATGCCCAGCAAAAAGAAGTAGATAAACTTCAAAAGATTCAAGATGAGGTATTAAAAGAGCTCAACGCAGCAAGAAAGACACGTGTAACTCTTGAGCAACAGCGACAACTGGCGCTATTAGAAGAAGCAAATGCAAATATTGCAACTAACACCAATATCTACACCAAAGTCTGGCCTGATGCAGGGTTTAAAGGGCGGAGCACTTCTCTTTCCACTCCAGAGATGCGAGCCGAGGCTGTTGCTTTTGCCAAGAAACAAGTTTTAGCCAGAAAACCATATATTTGGGGCGATGAAGGTCCAAATGCTTTTGATTGCTCTGGTCTAGTTTATGCCGCATATCGCGCAGCAGGACTTAGTTGGCCAAATTGGGATCGCCTCAATTCATCTCTTTATTTCAGTTACACCAAGCATGTTCCTTTAAGTCAATTAGAGCCAGGTGACCTACTTTTCTATTCCTATAAAGGAACGGTTAATACGATTCATCACATCACGATCTACGCTGGAAATGGAATGATGTGGGAGGCAAACTCCAAAGATAAAGGCCTACTTTTCTCCAATATCTACAGCATTAAGGGATTAATGCCATATGGAGGCCGGGTCTAGGGCGATTACCCTTAGCCTCATGGCCGAAGCCACCCCGCTCTATCAGATCCGTCTTGCTGTCAGATCTGAATTAGAAGATATCGCGCCAGGTGAGAGCGTCTTAGTTGCTGCTTCTGGGGGAGCAGATTCATCAGCTCTTGCTGCAGCGCTGTTATTAGAGTGTCAAGCAAAATCAATAAAGGTAATTGCGCTAATTATTGATCATGGATTGCAGAAAAATTCAGCAGATGTCACCCATGAGACAAAGCGAACGCTTACAAAAATTGGTTATGAAAATGTTGAAATTAGACGAGTTGCTGTTGAAATTACAGATGGATTAGAAGCCTCAGCAAGGAGAGCTCGCTATCAAGCTTTAGGCGATGTTGCAGACTCTCACAACGCAGTTGCCATTTTTCTGGGACATACTAAAGATGATCAAGCAGAGACAGTACTACTTGGACTTGCAAGAGGTTCTGGATCCCGCTCACTTGCCGGGATGGCAGCAAGAGTTGATCGATATCGCAGACCACTTCTTGCAATTACTAGAGCTCAGACAGAGGCAGCATGCCAAGAAGTTGGAATCAAGTTCTGGCAAGATCCTCATAACCAATCAATGGAATTCACCAGGGTGAGAGTGCGCGAAGTAGTTCTTCCGACAATGGAGAAAGAAATTGGCCCTGGCATTAGCGACGCTCTGGCAAGATCGGCTAAGTTGCTACGAGATGATGCCGACGCACTTGACGATTTAAGCGATGAAATCTTTTCTCAATTAGAGCCAGCTTCACTAGATATCTCAAAGCTTGAATCACAGCCTCGGGCGATTAGAACTAGAATCTTGAGAAGAGCTATCTATCTAGCTGGAGCCCCACAAGGCTCACTTTCAGCTGAGCATATTGAGCCTGTTGAGTCCCTCATCACAGCCTGGAAGGGTCAAGGGGCTATCTCACTGCCTGGTGGTGTGACCGTAGCTCGAATTTCGGGCAGACTTTCGCTCTCCAAAAGCAGGGGGCAGGAATAGTTGAACTTAGTCGAGAGGGCGAAGAGTGGATTTGGAATCAGTTAAAGGCGAGATTGAACGCGTAGTTGTAACTGATGAACAATTACAAGCCCGCTTAAAAGAGATAGCTGCTGAAATTGAAGCAGATTACAAAGATGAAGATCTATTACTCATTGGCGTATTAAAAGGCGCAGTGATGGTGATGGCAGATCTATCGCGCTATATCAATAGACACCTAGATATGGATTGGATGGCCGTTTCATCCTATGGCTCTGGAACTAAATCATCGGGTGTGGTAAGAATTATGAAAGATTTAGATAAAGACATTACTGGAAGAAATGTCTTAATCGTTGAAGATATTGTTGATACTGGCCTAACACTTGATTGGTTAACCGCCAACCTCAAATCTCGTGGAGCAAAGAGTGTTGAGATCATGACCGTTCTTAGGAAACCAGAATCTGCTCAAGTTGAAGTTGCTGTCAAATATGTGGGCTTTGATATTCCAAAAGATTTTGTAATCGGCTACGGACTTGATTTTAATGAGAAGTATAGAAACCTTCCCTTTATTGCCGTGCTTGCTAAGCACATGTATGAGTAAAAATGGCCGATAAGAAATTAAAAATAAAACCACCAAAGCTTCCAGTTAAGCCTGGCAAGAAGCAAGCGCCGCAGAAGTTGCTCAGGCGCCCTTTATTCTGGATTTTGGTTGCAATTGTTGGCGTTACGATCTTTGGTCAGATTTCATCCGGCAGTAATCAATTCACCAAGATCGACACCTCAGAGGCCATGGCGGCAATTACTCGAGGAGATGTTGAATCAGCCAATATCGTTGACCGAGATCAGAAGATTCAATTAATTCTCAAGCCTGGAGTTGCTATCAGTGGAGCTACCAAGGTTGAGGCTTCTTATGTCACAGGGCAAGAGCCAATTCTGATTGATTTACTTACAGCAAATCAGCCTGCAAAAGAGTGGGATGTAACGGTTCCTAAGACCAACATTCTGGTCTCGATCCTCTTTACCCTAGCCCCAATCCTTCTCTTGGCGTTTTTACTTCTGTTTTTCATGAGTCAATCCCAAGGAGGATCAAGAGTATTTTCATTTGGTCGCTCCAGGGCCAAGCTTCATGACAATGAAGTTCCGCAAGTCACCTTTGCTGATGTTGCAGGAGCTGATGAAGCAATTGAAGAGTTTAAAGAGATTAAAGATTTCCTAGCAGAACCGAAGAAATATCAGGAGATCGGGGCAAAGATTCCTAAAGGCATTCTTTTATTTGGCCCTCCTGGAACTGGCAAGACTCTTCTTGCTAGAGCTGTGGCAGGGGAGGCAAAAGTTCCTTTCTATTCCATTTCAGGTTCTGACTTTGTTGAAATGTTTGTTGGTGTTGGAGCCGCTCGCGTAAGAGATTTATTTACTCAAGCAAAAGCAAATGCCCCAGCAATTATCTTTGTTGATGAGATTGATGCAGTTGGTCGACATCGCGGCGCTGGAATGGGCGGCGGCCATGATGAACGCGAACAGACTTTAAATCAATTATTGGTTGAAATGGATGGCTTTGAAGCTCATCAGCAAGTAATACTTATTGCTGCAACAAATAGACCAGATATTTTAGATCCAGCGTTACTTCGCCCAGGAAGATTTGATCGCCAAATTGGCGTGGATCGACCAGATGTAAAAGGGCGCGAGGCAATAATTAAAGTTCATTCCAAGAATAAGCCTTTAGAGAAGAACCTCGATGTCTTGGCTATAGCTCGGAGAACTCCAGGATTTACCGGAGCAGATTTAGCCAATGTTTTAAATGAAGCAGCCCTATTAACCGCAAGAGAAAACCGCAAGGTAATTTCATCAACAGATGTCGATGAGGCAATTGATCGCGTGATGGCTGGACCACAGCGTAAATCAAGGCTTATGAGCGAGGAGGAGCGCAGAGTCACTGCCTATCATGAAGGTGGCCACGCTCTAGTTGCTCACGCCCTTCCTCACACCGATCCAGTCCACAAGATAACAATCTTGCCAAGAGGGCGAGCACTTGGATACACCATGGTCTTACCAGATGAAGATAAATACTCAACAACTAGAAATCAGATGCTTGATCAACTTGCCTACACAATGGGTGGAAGAGCTGCAGAGGAATTGGTCTTTCATGACCCAACTACAGGAGCATCTAACGATATCGAGAAAGCAACTGCGCTTGCTCGCGCCATGGTTACTCAATATGGAATGACTGAGAAGTTAGGTGCTATCAAGTTAGGAAGCGGCGATGCTGCTCCATTTATGGGAAGAGATTACGGACATCAAAGAGATTATTCAGAAGAGTTAGCAGCAACTATTGATCAAGAGATTAAATCCTTAATAGGTCAGGCTCACGAAGAAGCTTATGAAATCTTGATTGAGAATCGCTCGATTCTTGATGCTTTAGTCGAAGAACTATTAGAGAAGGAAACATTGCAGAAGGAAGAAATTGAAGTAATCTTCAAGCATGTCGCCTCAAGACCTAAGCGACCAGCCTGGACAGGATCAACCTCACGAATTCCCTCTCGCATTCCACCGGTTGCAATTAAGGCAAGAGCAAATAGCAAAAGCGATGAAGGTGTAAAGCGAAAGAAAAAATCACCTTCAAAAGAATCTTAGTTAAATGAGTAAATCCTTTGATCAGGATAGAGCTGAGCGAGCAATTAGCGAGCTACTTGCAGCACTCGGTGAAGACCTTGAGCGTGAGGGGCTGCGGGATACTCCAAAGCGAGTGGCAAGAGCTCTAAAGGAGAACTTTCAAGGGCTCTATCAAGATCCAAAAGATGTATTAACCACCACTTTTGATCTAGGCCATGAAGAGCTGATAATTGTTAAAGATATTGAGGTTTACTCACATTGCGAGCATCATTTAACGCCTTTTTTTGGCATCGCTCACATCGGTTATATCCCAGGAGAATCAGGAAAAGTAACCGGCTTATCCAAGCTAGCCAGACTCGTAGATCTCTATGCCAGACGCCCTCAAGTTCAGGAGAGGCTAACAACTCAAATTGCAGATTCTATGGTGGAAATTCTTCAACCAGGTGGGGTGATTGTAATTATTGATTGCGAGCATCTCTGTATGTCAATGCGAGGAGTTAGAAAGTCACAAGCAAGAACGGTTACCAGCGCCGTTCGCGGGATGTTAAGAGATCCAGCAACTAGAGCTGAGGCAATGAGTTTAATTACTGGTAAATAATTATGAGCACTTTAGTAATGGGAATTTTAAATACCACCCCTGATTCCTTTGCTGACGGTGGCAAGCATTTCAGAATCGAAGATGCCCTAAAGCGTGCAGATGAAATGATTGCTGAAGGAGTAGACATAATTGATATTGGCGGCGAGTCGACAAAACCTGGGTCTGAGCGAATTACTGAAGATGAAGAGAGAAGGAGAGTTTTTCCGGTAATAAGTGAGTTGGTAAAAAAAGAAGTTGCTCTCTCAATTGATACCACTAGATCAAGCATTGCTAAAGAGGCAATCAAATTAGGCGTCGAGTATGTAAATGATGTTAGTGGCGGGTTAGCAGATGAGAAGATGTATAAAGTAATTGCTGAAAATCCTAAGGTTCAATATATAGCAATGCACTGGAGAGCCCACTCAAAGAATATGCAGGAGCATGCCAAATATTTCGATGTAGTTAAAGAAGTAAGAGAGGAGCTAGAAAATAGAGTTGAATCAGCGATTTCATCAGGAGTTAATCCTGATCAACTAATAATCGATCCAGGTATCGGTTTTTCTAAGTTAGCCGAACACAATTGGGAGCTATTGAGAAACCTTGATCGACTGGCGCTTCTGGGCTATCCGATACTAATTGGAGCCTCAAGAAAGCGATTTTTGGGAGAACTTACTGGTTCAAGTAATACTGAAGATCGAGAGGCAGCTTCAATTGCGATAACTGCAATGGTGGCAAAACAGAATATTTGGGCGGTTCGCACCCACTCAGTAAAACCTCATAAAGATGCCATTGCAACTGTTAATTCATTTGCCAAAGATAGAGTCTCTACATGAGCGACAAGATATCAATAACAGGAATTCAAGCTCTTGGTTATCACGGCGTTTTTGAAGATGAGAGAAAAAACGGTCAACTCTTTATTGTTGATGTGCAAGCAGAGCTAGACCTTTCGAAAGCTGGCGAAAGTGATGATATAGACAATAGTGTTGATTACAACGCACTAGCTGTATTGATTCATAATGAAATTACCGGCCCTGCCGTTAATCTTATTGAAAGCTTGGCTTATCGTATCGGCATTAAGGCCTTAGATACTTTTAAAGCGATAGATGAAATAGAAGTCACGGTTCATAAACCTAATGCTCCAATTGAAGTTAGTTTTGCAGATGTGTCAGTAAGCATAAAAGTAAAGCGATGAGAGTAGTTATAGCCCTCGGTGCAAATCTTGGAAACCCTAGAGCGCAATTAGACAGGGCAATAGAAGCTCTTGGAGAAGTAATTAAAATTGACGCAATTTCTTCCTTTTATGAGACTAAACCTTTTAGAGTTAATGAAGAACAACCAAATTACCTAAACGCAGTATTGATTGCCGAGACTGATTTAACGGCTGAACAATTAATGAAGCAGCTCCTAGCTATTGAAGAGCGTCTTGGCAGAAAAAGAAGCACCCTTAACGCTGCCCGCACAATTGATATAGACATTATTGATTATCAAGGAATGGTAATTACTAGTCAGAATTTAATCCTTCCTCATCCAAGGGCGTATGAGAGGGAGTTTGTTTTGCGGCCTTGGTTAGAAATTGATTCAGAGGCGCATTTAGTTGGTTTTGGAGCGGTAAAAGAGCTTTTGGCCGCCCTGAATTAGCGGGGTAGACTTGTCATCGCCTGGTACCACTAGCGGACTGGAGCTGTAAATACGGTGAAAGAAGTAGACCTGCTAACCGACCTTGATAGCCCATGCGCACTTGTCCCCACCATGGGAGCACTTCACGCTGGCCATCAATCATTAATTAAGCGCGCCCGCGAGTTAGCAGACGAGGTAGTTGTTTCGGTATTTGTTAATCCTCTTCAGTTTGAAAACACAGACGATCTAGCAAATTATCCAAGCACTCCAAGAGATGATCGTGAATTAGCCAAAGAGGCAGGAGCAACAATTCTTTGGCGACCAAGTTATCAAAGTATTTACCCAGGTGAATTAAAGAAGCTCTCATCAGGTTCGGTTGGAAAGCGCTTTGAAGGAGTTAATCGCCCTGGTCACTTTGACGGAGTATTAACGGTAGTCAATCGCCTCTTTGAATTGATCCGACCAAAATATGCAATCTTTGGTGAGAAAGATTTCCAGCAACTCTTTCTTATTAAAGATATGGCAGCAAGACTTCATCCTGAGATTGAGATAATTGCTGCGCCAACTATTAGAGAGAGTAGCGGCCTTGCTCTCTCATCGAGAAATGTTAGATTAAGTGAAAAAGGACTTAAGAGCGCTGAGGTAATTTCAAAGGTGTTAAGAGTGGCCAGCAATGAAACAAGGCTTGCTAGCGCTCGTCAAGCTTTAATGCAGATAGAAAGTGAGACTTCATTCACTTTAGATTACGCCGAGATAATTGATGAAGAGAGTTTTCAAGTTGCAGATGAATCAAGTATTAAGACTCGTGCAATTATTGCAGGCTGGATTGAGGGCGTTAGATTGATTGATAATATGGCGATGCAGAACTCTCTGGTGCGGGCATGAGACTTAAAGCTCCACTTCCTGGCTGGCGAGCCCAAGCCGATGTCGTAGTTATTGGCTCAGGTGTTGCGGGCCTTACTACTGCGCTGCAGATTCGAGCCCATAATCTCTCCGTATTACTAGTAACTAAATCATCTATTGATGCGGGATCAACAAAGTGGGCGCAAGGCGGAATTGCTGCAGCTCTTGGGCCTGGAGATTCACCAAGCCAACATGAAGAAGACACCCTTGTTGCTGGCGCAGGCTTATGTGATCTAGCTGCAGTAAAAGTATTGGTCAGCGAAGGACCTGAGGCGGTTAGAAAATTAATTGCAAGGGGCGCTGTCTTTGATAAATCAGAGACTGGAGAAATTGCTCTAACTAGAGAAGGGGGACACTTAAGAAATCGAATTCTTCATGCTGGAGGTGATGCAACAGGAGCGGAAGTATCAAGAGCTCTACTTGCAGCAGTCTCTGATGATCTTGGAATTGAAGTAATCGAACATGCTCTGGTTTTAGATGTCCTAAAAAGTAGTAGCGGAAGAGTATGCGGCGTTACCTTGCATGTTATTGGCGAAGGTAGTCGTGATGGCGTAGGTGAGGTATTAGCAAAAGCTGTAGTGCTAGCAACTGGCGGGCTAGGTCAGGTTTATTCTCAAACCACCAATCCATCGGTATCAACCGGTGATGGAGTTGCACTGGCTTTGAGAGCAGGAGCAGAGGTCTCTGATGTGGAATTTATTCAATTTCATCCAACAGTTCTATATATCGGCGAAGGTTCAAAAGGTCAGCAGCCCCTAATTTCAGAAGCTCTTAGAGGTGAAGGGGCATTTCTAGTTAATAACCGCGGCCAGCGGTTTATGCGCGATGTTCACAAACTTGCCGATCTTGCCCCTCGCGATGTTGTTGCAAAAGAAATATCACGCCAGATGGAGATTACTCATAGCCAACATGTCTGGCTAGATGCAAGAGGTATTAAAGAATTCTCAGAACGTTTTCCAACAATCTATGCATCATGTAAAGAAATAGGCATTGATCCAGGAAGAGATTTGATTCCAGTTGCTCCAGCTTCTCACTACGCCTCAGGTGGAGTAAGAACAGATTTAAATGGTCACAGCTCAGTTGATGGCCTCTATGCAGTTGGTGAAACTGCTTGCACAGGTGCCCATGGAGCAAATCGCCTCGCTTCAAACTCTTTATTAGAGGGCTTGGTATTTGGCGCTCGAATCGCTGAAGATATTGCTGCAAACCAACTACCCCAAGAGCATCCAGTTGCTCAGGACTCTTTTGACTTTCTCCTCTCGCCTTCTATTCGCGGCGAGCTGCAGAGAGCTATGTCAAAAGGAGCCGGTGTAGTTAGAAGTGAAGCTTCACTTAAAGAGACTCTAAGAACTTTGGAGAGACTAAAAGGCGCAGCAACTATTTATGCCAGCGTTGATGCTTGGGAGACTACAAATCTATATCTTCTAGCAACTGCTATTGCGCGCTCAGCACTTGAAAGATGTGAATCTAGAGGATCTCATTACCGCCAAGATTATCCAGAGAGCTCAAGTACTTGGATAAAACGAATTACTCAAAAACTAGCAAGCGATGGCTCCTGGAGCTCAAAGATTACGGAGGTTAATAGTGATCTCACAATCGTTAAGTAAGTTGATAAGTGATCAAGGTTTAAACCCTGATGCAATCAACAGTAAGGTCAGCGAAGCTCTTTCAGAGGATTCATATGCTGATGATCTGACTAGTCAAGCAACGATTACCCAATCCCAGGTGAGCAAGGCAAGCTTTGTGACAAGAAAGAGTGGAGTTATTGCTGGATCTCTAGTTGCTGCAGCCGTTCTGGAACAATGTGGAATTAAAGAATATGAATTATTGATTAATGACGGTCAAGAAGTTAGCGCTAACACTGTACTAATCCGTTTAAGCGGCGATACCAGAGCAATACTTAAAGCCGAGCGGACTGCGCTGAACTTCCTCTCTCATCTCTCTGGCATTGCAACTTTTACCAAGCTCTGGGTCAAGGAAGTTTCATCGAGCGCTGCAGCAATTCGCGACACTAGAAAAACCACACCAGGACTTCGAGAGCTTGAGAAATACGCAGTTCGTATGGGTGGAGGTTTAAATCATCGAATGAGCCTTAGTGATCAAGCGTTAATCAAAGATAATCACATTGCAGCAGCAGGCTCTGTTAGCGAGGCTATTAATCGAGTTAAGAAAGCTGCTCCGGGTGCACTTATTGAAGTTGAAGTTGATACCTTGGAACAGCTAAAGGAAGCTCTGGAATGTAGCGTTGAAATAGTGCTTCTAGACAATATGAGTATTGAACAGACTAAAGCAGCTGTTGAAATTGCAAGAGGATCAAATACCAAACTTGAATCATCGGGCGGTCTCAAACTTGAAAACGTTGCAGCTTATGCTGCAACCGGCGTTAATTACTTAGCAGTAGGCGCTTTAACCCACTCAGCCCCAGTACTAGATATCGGATTGGACTTCTAGATGTTACTAACTATTGATATCGGAAATACTAATACCGTCCTTGGAATCTTTGCTAAGGAAAAATTAATCGATACCTGGAGAGTTAAAACTGATGCTAGAGATACTGCGGATGAATTATGGTTGCAGTATCGCTCACTAATCACCGGTTACGAGTTAAGTGGGCTTTCAATCTGCTCCACAGTTCCTTCAATACTTAGAGAAGCAAGAGCCATGATTAATCGCCACTTTCAAGATCTGCCGACAACCATTATTGAGCCTGGGGTAAAAACTGGCGTTCCACTTCTTGTTGATAATCCCAAGGAAATTGGAGCAGATCGAATTGTTAATACCCTTGCTGCTCACTCGCTTTATGACCAAGGTGCATGCATAGTTGTTGACTTTGGAACTTCTACTAATTTTGATGTTGTTTCACCAAAAGGTGAGTTCTTAGGAGGGGCGCTAGCTCCAGGAATTGAAATTTCTGTTGAGGCGCTAGCAACAAGAGCTGCGCAATTAAGAAAAGTAGAATTAGTTAAGCCTAAGTCAGTAATTGGCAAAAACACAGTAGAGGCGCTTCAATCCGGAACCATCTATGGATTTGCAGGCCAAGTTGATGGCCTTGTTTCGCGTATTAGTGATGAGCTAGATGCGCTCTATCCAGATAACGAGAAGATCTCAGTGATAGCAACCGGTGGGTTAGCGCCATTAGTGCTGGGAATTTCAGAGACTATTGATTATCACCAACCTGATTTAACCCTTATCGGCCTACGTCTTGTGCACGAGAGGAATGGTTAGACTTATCAGCACTATGTCTGAAAGCGACCTTCCTGAGCAATCAAGAATTAGGCGCGAAAAGCGCGAATCACTACTTAGTCGCGGCATAGCCCCATATCCGGTAGCAGTTAATCGAACTGCCTCCTTAAGAGAAATCCGCGAGAGATTTAAGGATCTAGCAACAGATAGCCCATCTGCAGTAATTGAGAGCGTAGCTGGGCGAATCATTTTCAAGCGCGATACTGGAAAATTATGTTTTGCAACTCTTCGTGAAGGTGATGGCACCGAACTTCAAGCGATGTTTTCGCTAGATAAAGTTGGCGAAGCTGTTCTAGAGAGCTGGAAGAGTGATATCGATTTAGGCGATATCGTAAGTGTCACTGGCGAAATAATTACTTCAAAGCGTGGAGAATTATCAATCCTTGCTAACTCCTATCAATTGGCCTCCAAAGCTCTACGTCCACTTCCGAATGAACATAATCCGCTAAACGAAGAGACGCGTGTGCGCCAAAGATATGTGGACTTAATAGTCAGACCTGAGGCAAGAGTTAACGCAAGAATTAGACCAAAAGTTCTTAAGTCAGTCAGACAGACCTTTGATAAGTATGACTTTATTGAAGTTGAGACTCCAATGCTTCAAGTAATGCATGGAGGAGCAGCGGCAAGGCCCTTTAAAACCTTTAGTAATGCCTACGATATGGACCTCTTTCTAAGAATTGCTCCTGAGCTATTCTTAAAAAGATGCGTTGTAGGCGGTATTGAAAAAGTCTTTGAAATAAATAGAAATTTCAGAAATGAGGGAGCTGATTCCAGCCACTCCCCAGAATTTGCAATGCTTGAGATGTATTGGGCCTATGCCGATTGGCAGAATATGAAATCTCTAACCCAAGAGATTATTCAAAATGCAGCTCTTGCAATCTTTGGTTCTCACAAAGTCCAGCATCACGATGGACGAATTAGTGATCTAGGCGGTGAATGGAGAGAGCTAGATTTCTATAGCGCTATTTCAGAGGCTGCAGGATTAACTGTCACTCCAGCTACAAGTAGGCAAGAGCTAGTAAATATTGCTGAAAAAGCTGGCCTAAAAGTTGATCCAGCCTGGATTAATGGCAAGTTAGCTGAGGAAATCTTTGAACACTTCTATAGCGGCAAGTTAAATACCCCAACCTTTGTTATGGGATTTCCAGTTGATACCTCACCATTAGTTCGTGAACATCGCAGCGTTAAAGGAATTGCTGAGAAGTGGGATCTTTATATCGATGGCTTTGAGTTAGCCACCGGATATAGCGAATTAATCGATCCTGTGATCCAAAGAGATCGCCTACTAGAGCAAGCAAAACTTGGCGCAAAGGGTGATCTAGAGGCAATGCAAGTCGATGAAGATTTCCTTCGCGCTATGGAACATGGTATGCCTCCTATGGGAGGAGTCGGGATGGGCATTGATCGACTACTGATGGCCTTAACTGGACTGGGTATTCGAGAGACAATTCTTTTTCCATTGGTAAAGCCAGATGAGAATTAAATGAGTGCAATTGTTCGCCCCGCAAGAACTACAGATGTGAAATCGATTCGCGCAATCATCGATCAATACGCTCTACAGCGTCGTCTTCTTTCAAAAGATACGGTAAAGCTCTATGAAGATGTGCAAGAATTTTTTGTTGCAGAAAACGATGGAGAAGTTATTGGCTGTGGAGCGCTTCACGTCCTCTGGGAAGATTTAGGTGAGGTTAGAACTGTGGCAGTGGACGAAGGATTTAGAAGAAAGAAGATCGGCAATCAGATTTTAGAGGCCATCACTAATCGGGCTAATTCTCTGGGTTTGAAGAGATTATTCTGCTTAACATTTGAGACTGAGTTTTTTGCCCAAAATGGATTTCAAGTAATTGAAGGAACCCCTGTGGATGCCGATGTCTATCAACAACTCCTACGCTCCTATGATGAAGGTATTGCTGAGTTTTTAGACCTTGAAAGCGTGAAACCCAACACCCTGGGCAACACCAGAATGCTCAAAATTCTCTAATCTTTCTGGGCATAAAAACCTAAATCTGGCGGTTATAGCCCCTGCAGATTCCCATATCTAGCGCTGGTTTAAGGGTGAGAAAATAGATGTCGCATCGTTTCTCCCCTTCTTATACGCTAGAGCCAGTCCGATTTGAGTAGAAGATAGAAGGAGATGAACTGATGTTTGAGCGCTTTACCGACCGAGCCCGCCGGGTAGTAGTTCTGGCGCAAGAGGAAGCTCGCATGCTCAATCACAATTACATCGGAACCGAACATATCCTCCTTGGCCTTATCCACGAAGGAGAAGGCGTTGCTGCAAAAGGTTTAGAGTCTCTAGGAATTTCACTTGAAGCAGTTCGCTCTCAAGTTGAAGAAATTATTGGCCAAGGCCAGCAAGCTCCATCAGGTCATATTCCTTTTACTCCAAGAGCTAAGAAAGTTCTTGAGCTATCACTTCGTGAGGCGCTTCAACTTGGACATAATTACATTGGAACAGAACACATTCTCCTCGGTCTTATCCGAGAAGGAGAAGGTGTAGCCGCTCAGGTATTGGTAAAACTTGGCGCAGATCTCAATCGAGTTCGTCAGCAAGTCATCCAATTACTATCTGGCTATCAAGGCAAAGAAGCAGTTGCAGCAGGACCTGCAGAGGGAACTCCATCAACATCATTAATTCTTGATCAATTTGGTCGCAATCTAACAACAGCTGCGCGCGAAGGAAAGCTAGATCCAGTAATTGGCCGTGAAAAAGAGATCGAGCGCGTGATGCAGATTCTCTCTCGCCGAACAAAGAACAACCCAGTACTAATTGGTGAACCAGGGGTTGGTAAAACAGCAGTTGTTGAAGGCTTAGCTCAAGCTATTGTTAAAGGCGATATTCCAGAGACGCTAAAAGATAAGCAGCTCTACTCACTAGATCTAGGCGCTCTAGTTGCAGGATCTCGCTATCGCGGTGATTTTGAAGAGCGCTTGAAGAAAGTATTGAAAGAGATTCGCACCAGAGGCGACATCATTTTGTTTATCGATGAGATTCACACCCTAGTTGGCGCAGGAGCAGCAGAGGGGGCAATTGATGCAGCTAGCATCCTAAAGCCAATGCTTGCTCGCGGCGAGCTCCAGACAATTGGTGCAACAACTCTTGATGAGTATCGCAAGCACTTGGAAAAGGATGCTGCTCTTGAGCGTCGCTTCCAGCCAATTCAAGTAGCTGAGCCATCACTTACTCACACTATTGAAATCCTAAAGGGCCTTCGGGATCGCTATGAATCACACCATAAGGTTTCTATAAATGATGAGGCAATTGTCGCTGCTGCAACACTTGCGGATCGATACATCGCAGATCGCTTCTTGCCAGATAAAGCAATTGATCTTCTCGATGAGGCAGGGTCTCGTCTGCGCATTCGTAGGATGACCGCTCCACCAGAGCTACGCGCCTTTGAGGACAAAATCGCTGAGGTTAGAAAAGAGAAAGAATCAGCAATTGATGGCCAAGATTTCGAAAAGGCCGCATCACTTCGCGATAAAGAAAAGCAATTGATGGCGGAGAGATCAGAGCGTGAAAAATCTTGGAAAGCTGGAGATCTTGATGTAGTTGCTGAAGTTGATGAAGAGTTAATTGCTGAAGTTTTATCAACTGCAACAGGTATTCCAGTATTTAAGCTAACTGAAGCTGAAACATCTCGCTTGCTACGGATGGAAGATGAGCTTCATAAGAGAGTTATTGGCCAAGAGCAGGCAATCAAGGCTCTCTCGCAAGCCATTCGCCGCACTCGCGCAGGTCTAAAGGATCCAAAGCGCCCTGGTGGTTCATTTATTTTCGCCGGTCCTTCTGGAGTTGGTAAGACTGAACTTTCAAGAACTCTTGCTCAATTCCTCTTTGGTGATGAAGATGCACTCATCGCACTTGATATGTCAGAGTACTCCGAGAAGCACACCGCCTCTCGCCTCTTTGGCGCTCCTCCAGGATATGTTGGCTATGACGAGGGTGGTCAATTAACTGAGAAAGTTCGTCGCCGTCCATTCTCAGTAGTTCTATTTGATGAGATTGAAAAAGCTCACCCAGATATCTTCAATTCACTCTTGCAAGTACTAGAAGAGGGTCGTTTAACTGATGCTCAAGGCCGTCAAGTTGACTTCAAAAATACTGTAATAATCATGACAACTAACCTTGGAACTCGCGATATCTCCAAGTCCTTAGCTCTTGGATTTACCAACGTTAATGACGCTCTTGGTAATTATGAGCGGATGAAGAATAAAGTCCAGGATGAGCTAAAGAATCACTTTAGACCAGAATTTCTCAACCGTATCGATGATGTAATCGTCTTCCACCAGCTATCTGAAGTTGAAATTGTTCAGATTGTTGATTTGATGATTACAAATCTTGAGACTCGCCTCAAGGCAAAAGATATGGGAATTGAATTAACTTCGAAGGCAAAGGCAGTACTTGCTCACCGCGGTTATGACCCAGTGCTAGGTGCTCGTCCACTTCGTAGAACAATTCAACGAGAGATCGAAGATGTGTTATCAGAGAAGATTCTCTTTGGTGAGATTAAGAGCGGTCAGATAATCCTTATCGATGTTGAAGGAGACGAGGGTAAAGAGACATTGACCTTCAAAGGCGTGCCTCGTGAAGCCCTTCCTGATTCTCCTGAAGATCTAGCAGAGGCTCCAACAGCTTAATTAGGCGCTTAATCCGTTAGAGAGCTTTGGGATTTCTCTGCGCAGAGCCTGAAGCCAATCTTCTGCGGCCCGTTGGCGAGCAAATTTCGCTCGGTGCTCATCCTCGAAGTAGTCATGAAAATCTTTATCTCGAGCGTTGAGTTCATAAATTCTGTAATGGAGTTCAATATTCATGAAAAAAGTTTAAGAGAATAGAAAGTACTAACGCGGTCGCCTTAATGAACTAACCGTTAATTTAAGCGCAAATATTAAAATCTTGGAACATATCTACTGCTTCTGCTTGACGTGTAAATCCACAATCATCGCATTGCAACATTGGTCCTTGACTCTCATTCATAACCAAGGTCAGCTCTTGTGAATGGCAGAGCAGACAAGTGGCGATGCTTGGCAGTTTAGACATAACTCCCCCTTCCAGATAACAGTTGGCGCTGGGGAAGCAAGATAAGTATGGGCTGGCAGGGAGTAAGAATGGTAAAAAGTGAGTAAATGGCAGATGAAGCCATAGAGCGAGCCCTAAGGGCCTTTTTGCCTTAGGCTCTCTTCATAGCAGGCGCCAGCCTGAATAAGGAGAAAATTCAAATGGATGAGAAAGCCCTACTAAAGCTTTGGAACGACAAGCGGATGCAGATCATCATCGCCCAAATTGCTCCAGCCCTAGTCTTGATCGCAGTATTTGTTCTTGCTGCCCAAGGAACCTTTGCAAGTGCTAGTGATGCAGCCGGATATCTCACAATTGCAGTAGCGGCGGTTACTGGATTTCTAGCAATTGTTTCCCAGTATGCAGCTATTCGTGAAGCCGAGGCCCTACTTCTTGATATGGGTAAAGTTAAAGATCCATCTGCTCTAACCAAGAAGATTGCTTCATCAAGAGACTTCCTATCACTTACTGCAATTGCAGTAATTGGTCTAGGACTAGCAATATTTGCCCTAGTTATTTGGGCGGTAATGGGTTAAATATGGAGATAGCAGTAGCAATCTTCTTGCTATTCACACTCTTAGTTGGGTTGGTCATCTTTAAATTTGATCACCCAACTAAGCGTGGTCCAAAGATTACTGGTCGTGGCGGCGACTTTAACGAGTAGAGCTAGAGTTGGATGACTTTGCTTCCAACGATTAAGTCATGGACTGTTCTTCGATCAGCACGAAATATAAATAAGCTATCAATAACAAATGTAATTCCATTTGTTGCTCCTGATAATAATTGACCCGCAAGGCCTTTAACCGCAAATTCACGAAGCGCCATCTTTGCCCAGGTAAAACGCTCTCCAGTTTTGGCATCAACAACTGCTTGCTTCAAAATTCGTTTTGCAGGGCTCTGTCCGGTTTGCCAGGTATAGAGGCTCCAGATAATCCAACCAATAACCAGAGTCACAACTAGAAGAGCGGCATCAAGCAGAGCTGCGCCAAAGCGTGCTTGAACCGAGGCCAGTTGGGCAGAGGCAGAGGTTTGAAGATTTTCTTCGGTCATAACTCAATCTTATACAGTAAAACATTAGCTATTTGCTTTTTGCTAACTTTTTCCCTGTTTTTCCTTCAGCCTTTGTTAACCCTTTTCCTTTCAATACTAATTCTGATTCAAGGCCTATTAAAAGGCGGACGAGGGTTTCAAGAGTTGGTGTCATTTCCAAGTGTTCATATCTACTGATATCAGCTTGTTGCACTCCAGTTTTTTCTGCCAACTCACTCTGACTCATACCCATAGCAACCCTTCTACCTTCAAGCCAGAGCCCTATCTCCCAGACAGCCCTTCGGCTTCGCGTTTGTTTTAATTGAGTGGAGCTCAAAGACCTTACTCGAGCTTTCCGCCATTGATCACTAACCGCTGACATTTCTCATCCTTGCTTATGTGGGATTCCACATAGTATCAGATTTGCTCTTCCACTGCTTTAAAAGTTGTTTTGCTCTGTCAATTTCGAATTTTTGATTTGCCGAACCTGGATTGCGTAGTTTGCAATAACCTGAGATTATTAAAATCTCATCGTTAGGGAAAAATGTGAGAAATACTC
>Ga0214923_10002136_pt1 | contig 26829 bp, 26 predicted proteins | sample LL1510_MetaG_FD_177993 | JGI IMG/M metagenome (GOLD analysis project Ga0214923, IMG submission 177993) | Freshwater microbial communities from Lake Lanier, Atlanta, Georgia, United States - LL-1510 | ecosystem: Environmental > Aquatic > Freshwater > Lake | place: USA: Georgia | collected...
ATGCCCACCCCCGAGTTGCGCTCGCAGTTTCAGGGTCATTTCAAACAAGTCAACCACGCGTTCGCAAATGGCATCGAGATCCGCATCGGTCAATGTGCGTCCAAAACGGTTTTCCTGACTATGGTCTGTTATAATATCCCGAATCGCTTGTCCGGTTGCAGTTCTGAAGACATTCATAGAAAAGATTCTCCTCAGCGAAATGACGCCTGGGGGGGGCCGCAGCTGCTCCGAGTCTCTCACAAGCGAGGGAGCCGTTATTCGAATTGCCAATGCTTTTGTCATGGGAAAGAATCGCACATGAGCTTCAAAAATCACCAGCCGGATTGGGGTAAAGCAGTTGTTTTTTCGGCAGAACAACCCGCGCTGTTGCCGCTTGTGTGCCAGAACGTAGGCACCGGGCAGGTGCTCATGGTTGGCTATGTTTCCAAAGAAGCGTGGGAGCAAACCCAGTCCTCTGGAGAGGTTGTTTTTTGGTCACGCTCAAAAGGCCGACTTTGGAAAAAGGGTGAAAGTTCTGGGCATACCCTGAAAGTCAGGCGTTTGTTGGTGGATTGTGATGCAGATGCTCTGCTGGCGTTGGTTGAACCACAGGGTCCGACCTGTCATCGCCAATCGGAAACCTGCTTTGATCCTGAGACAGCCGAGGGTGGTTTTGAAAGCGTTGAGTGGCCGGCGGCGGTGCTGGCAAGAGTGTTTGCCACCATCCAAAAGCGTGCCGCTGGCGAAGACCCAGACAGCTACACCCAGAAGTTGCTGTCGGCAGGGATTGATCGCGTTCTGCGCAAGTTAGGAGAAGAATGCACAGAAGCTATCCTTGCTGCCAAGAACCTCACCATAACCGAACAGAAGGATGAGTTTTGCTCAGAGTCGGCTGATCTCATTTATCACTGGCTTGTCACTCTTGCGGCTTTAAAAATAACCCCGGACGAAGTTTGGGCCGTATTGAAGTCACGGGAAGGCGGGCCACGCCGCGTTCAGGTCGACAAGGTTTAAAGTGGGGTAAATGTCCATCCACAATAAATTTCCATAGAATTCTCCGCCGTCGCTATCCGAATAGCGGATCCGCACGTGCCAATCGTTGCTGCGGGTTTCGCTGATCGCACAAGGTCTGTCTCGATGGCGAAGTAGGTCACCAATTTCAAGAATTGGGTGAGCCAAAAAACGCGGCGCCGCGGCCCTTTCAACGCTCTTTTGTAGCCAGTCTTCATCTCCTTCCAGTGCCTCGTCGTCAGCAAAAAGTGCACAAAAGGGGGCAAGATTGATGAGATTTCCCGCCTCTGATTCAACAATAACAAGACGAAGCTGTGGCTGCCCTTGTGGCCACAAATTGCGCCCTAAGAGGACTTCTCCCACCCGAATTTTATCGAGATTTAGTGATTCTATTTTCATCCGCCAAAATTCCCGGATCAAGAAAGTCGCAAAGATTCCGAACACTCTGACGGGTCACAGCACTCTCAAGGAGAGAATGTTTTGCCCCGAGGCGCAGGGAGTTCTTCTCATGTCTTCGGCAGAGAACGAGATTTCTCAAGATTATCTTAACCCTGAGTATGGGGCGTACCTGCTCGAGGCCTTGCCTTTTTTTGCCGGAATTTCTCGCAGCGACTTGGCGCGGATTTATGCGCTGGGCGAAGTACGTCTCTATAAGGCCGCAACCAATATTATCATTGAAGGCGAAGTCAGTGAGGGGATGTTTCTTGTCCTGGAAGGTACAGTTGCCATTTATAAATCCGGAAAAACCGGGGCTGGGGATGGACATCTGCTGACCCACCTGGGCAAGGGGGCGAGTTTTGGTGAATTGAGCTTTGTCGACAAGCAGCCCCGCAGTGCAACAGTTTCAGCACAAACCCGCGTGGTTGCGTACTACTTGGAAGGCGAGAATTGGCGAAATAAATTGGCAGACAATCGCGATCTTGCGCTTAAGTTTTACACTAATTTTGCAGAAATTTTGAGTTTACGCCTGCGTGGGCTTGATGAACAGTTTATCTTGAGTCAAAAGCAATTGTGGAAATATGCTCTGTCACGCAGCGGAGAAGTGACCACATGCCAGAACTCCCAGAAGTTGAATCCTTCGCTCACGCCATTGGCCGGGAATTCGCCGGAAAAAGACTAAGCGGCGTGCGCTTTCATCGCCCTGATTTGCGATTTCCCTTTGACAAAAAATCACTCGAGCGAATCTTTTCTCAAGGTTCCACATTTCTCGCACCACAGCGTGTTGCCAAACAACTTGTCCTGCGCACAGAGCAGGGAATGGTTGCTGTTAGTCTTGGTATGAGCGGCTCGTTTCTTCCCTCGCAGTACCCAAAGGTTGCTCTTCATGAACACGTCACTCTTCTATTTCAAGATGGCTCTGCATTGGCATTTATAGATCCACGTCGTTTTGGTTTCTGGCGACCTGTCGTCTCGTACGAGGAGATCTCAAAGGCTGCCGATCCGCTCAACCCAAGAAGTCTACAAGAGGTCTTCTCTCATCCTGCATTTCGTCGCTCTCTGCGCAGCATCAAAGATGCTTTGATGGATCAAACGCTCATCGGAGGACTTGGCAATATTTATGCTCTCGAAGCGCTTTTCCGAGCGGGTGTTTCACCACGCCGGAAGTGTCTGCGGGTGAAGCCGCAAGAATATCTTCGTCTGGCAGAGGTTATTCCGCCGCTTCTGGCGCATGCCATTGATGCGGGTGGCTCAACAATCTCAACCTACCGTCGGCTTCATGGCGAACAAGGTGGCTTTCAAGAACTTCATCTTGTCTATGATCGCACTCTTGAGCCATGCTTGAAACAAGGCTGCTCCGGGATCATTCAACGCTGCGTGCAATCGGGGCGCAGTAGCTGGTGGTGTCCGCGTTGCCAAAAATAAGTGAGAAACTCATGTCCGAGTCTATGCAAATTCACAAGGTGTCGCTTGAAAAAGTGTGGGGCGTTCCTGGTCTGCCTGAAGTCTTCTTTCAAGTGAATACTTCTTCACAAGGGCGCTCTGCGCGTCTTTCAAGTGAAGGCGAAATTGCGCTAGCGTCGCAGCCCTGGCTGCCTTTAAACGCACCCGTGAAATTACTGAACCATCGTGAAGCTAAACCGTGGGGAAGCGAAATTTGGTATACCGGGATTGAAAAACGCGGAGTGTGTGATGTCCAATTTTCATCCGGTCATCGTCTTTCATTGCCTGCCTATCTGACTCTTTTGACTCATGCGAAAACGCGAGCCAGTGAAACAATTCCGGCGCCATCACTGCTCAAAATTCTCGATCCTTTGCCAGATCCTAGCCGCGGAAGTTTGTATATAGAAGTACATCGCGAGAAATGGGAAACGTATATTGTCAGTGGTGTCGATAAAAATGCTTGGCCGACAGGCGAGGGCGAGGTTCTTTTTGGTTTTTCGTCAGAAAAAATCACTCAGTTCAATGGCGATAGCGACTCATTTCTTGTCGCTTTGCAGGCAGACGTCGAAAAATATGAAAAGGTCCGCAGACGATTGGATGGTGAAACTCTTGAACCTCAAAGGCCAGACGATATCGAACGCGAAAAGCAACTCTGGCAAACAGTGCGCTCGTATTTTGGAATCTTGAAGGTGACTGTGGGCAGCGTGATAGAAGTGCCTCCGTTCACGCCGCACAGTTTGCAACATGGTGTGCGTGTGGTTGAATTCCAGACTCCAACCTACGAACGTTGGATTCTCGCGTTCAATCAGCAGGTGCAAACCCAAAAACATTGGGACACATTTCAGGCACTGGCAGCAGCGCGTTTCCAGGTTGGCACTCGCCAGCTTCAATCGAATTCTCAATCCGAAGAACACCTTCTTCCGACGCCTCAAAAAGATCCGAAGCACGCTGCGAATTTGGGCTGGAAGCGAATTGTTGATTTTCCGCAGTTCAAGGTCTTTCGAACCTCCCTCAATTCGGGCGATTCCATTGCTGTCGAGCTCCAGCCTGACGCTTCCTTCACGATCGTGTTTGTTGTTTCGGGTCTTATTCAGATAAACTCTCGCCATGGAGAGCAGTTGTTGGCACTGAGCGCAGAGGAAGCCGCATTAGTGCCGGCAGATGCGGTGATTCAGGGGCTTGAGTTGCTTGCAGATCCGGCGAGTCCTGCCCTTGTGCTGGCCGTCTAAGTATCCATTTGTTGAAGCTGTGCGTCGGTCGTTCTTTCATGTGAGTTGGAGTCTATTTTAATGCTGGCGCCTCTTTTTGCTCTTCTTTGTGTTCAGCTTCTGTTTGGTGGATTGCCGGTTGCCTCAAAGTTTGTTCTCAGCCACGCGCATCCATTTTTTGTCGTTGTTCTTCGCAGTGCATTTGCAACATTATTTTTTCTTTTGCTGAGCCTCCTCTTTGATCGCAAGCAAAGGAGCCCCGATGACTTTGAAACCGTTCTGAGTCGAGCAACCCACCTTCGTCTTGTTGTGTTGGCTTTTTTTGGCATCACCTTTAATCAGCTTGCGTTGTTTGTTGCACTTCCTCAAACGAGCGCATCCATCACCTCAATTATCACCCCAACTATAGCGCTTTTTACATTGCTCTTTTCGGTTTGGTCCGGTCGAGAGAAATTTCAATCATTGACGTTGATTGCCATTCTCCTAGGTGGCTTTGGTGTTGCTTCGGTTTTGTCGTCAGGAAGTTTTTCCGCTGCACGAATCTCAACAACTGCTCATTCAGGAGCACACTGGGCAAATGCTCTAAACGTAATGAGCGCAGCAAGTTATGCCTTTTATTTGTCGCAAGTTGGTTATTTGCCGACGCGATTGGGCTCATTTCGTTTCAGCTTTTGGCTTTTTTTCTATGGATTCTTAATGAACAGCGCGGCCTGGTGTGGTCTGTGGCTGGGCCGCACGTTCGGTTGGTGGTCGCTGCCAGATTCTCTCCTTTTGAAAAGTGAAGTTCACGCGCTGCCAAGCTCATTTTGGATAGGTCTTGGCTTTTTGCTGTTGGGTGCAACGGCCTTGACCTATTTCTTGAACACATGGGCGTTGCAGCGAGTGAAACCCAGTTTGGTCGGCGGATTTGTTTGTCTGCAAACTCTTTTTGGACTTTTCCTGTCAGGGGTTTTTCTACAAGAAACGCTCACTCCTTTGATGATTTTCGGTTCGATTTTTATTTTGTCAGGCGTCTTGCTTTTAACTCTGGCCTCAACTGAAAACCGTTTTGTGAAAAAGTTTCCTCGTCAACTGCAAATGACTTCTGCGCCTGAGAATACGCAGAGGAGCCTTCCATGAAGCTGTTATACGCATCATTAGCGCTTGTGTGTTGCATGCTCGTTGGTTGTAAAAAGCTTTCGCTTGCGTCAACCTCTGAAACCGACTCGTTACAACTTTCTGGTCAAACGGGACGTCATTTGAACCTCATCGTCAACGGAATTAACAAACAAAAAACGAAAGAGGGCGCTGATACGGTCTGTGGATTTGCACGCGCTGGGGATGACGCATTGACGCAAAAATTTGTCGACGAGCACTTGGTTTGTGTTGATGCGCCGCACGATCAAACCAGCGTTATTCTCAAATTTAAAGATCTCCCTTATCCCGCTTATATAACTGTATTTCACGACGGAAATCATAACCGTGTTCTCGATTTCGGTTCTTTCAACGCCGTGATTGCGCGTGCCTCAGGACCTGTTGAAGGGCTCGCCGTCTTTGAGCCAATGGATGAATCTTTCAAATTTTCTCGTCCGATTTGGGTCGAGGTGGGTGAAACAACCCTGAATGCTCACCTTGTCTATGGCGACCTGCCTTTTTGGAAGTTTCTTAAAGAGCAGGCTTGGCAGGCCTTCTGGGGCTGGTTCCGCGGATATGCAGACCGTTTGAATCGAGGTTCAACGCCCGCACCGCCACCCGGTTACGAGCCCCAAAGCGCTCCGGCCAAGCTTGATCCATTGAAGTAGACCCTAGCTCCAACTTAACTCACAAATAATACTGATTTTTAACACTAAAGCTCGACTCTCTCGGCTTTCATCCGAACAGTCAAGTAGTATTGCTTTAGGAGGTCGGGAATGTCTGCTCAGTCCGCCGTCATGCGTTCCACCACAGTCGCTCTGTTGAGTTTTGTCTATTCTTTCGCGACCACCGGCTGTGGACAGTCGAAAACGAGCTACGGAGCCATCGAGCGCGTTTATCCGCCGCCAGCGGCGGTGAAGGTTTCAGCCAAAGATGCAAACGGAGTTTCATCTGGGGGGTTAGCGGGAAGTTCAGACGTGAAAAAGGTGTTGGCGGGAGAGCTTCCCAATCCAGCCGCAGGACATCAAATATTCACGACTAGCGCAGAGAAAAAACCAATCCACGACTTCGTGTTTGTCGTTGATAATTCGATATCAATGGCACCACTGATAGGCAGATTCGTGAATGGCTTTGATGCAATTCCAGCGAGTGAGTATCCAGAAAACGCTCGCCTCGCGGTGATGAACACGATGCCTGCAGTGTTGAATGATTTGAACACGCCCAGAGACTATCTAGCGATCGATCTGGCGACCGAGCTGTCGCAATCAACAAGGAATTATTTAAAAGTCCTTTTTCTTAAAGAACCCGGATTTTTGAAGTTTATCAACCAAGCACGCGTTGCGGATTACAAAAGTGCCACTCAAGGTTCTGATGTGCAGTATAAGTTTCCAATCGGTGTGTGTGAGGCGGAATGGTTTTTGCCATCTGCTAAAAATTCAGTGGGTGTTTCTTGTTTAAAAGCTGCAATGCAAATTTCCGGTGAAACGGGAATTGAGGCAGGACTCACGGCAATTGCCCAGATGATGTCTAAAAACGTTGGTAATCCTCTGTTTAGAAGTGATGCGATTGTCCATTTCGTTTTTGTTTCAGACACTCATGATCCCGGAGCCAATCTTCCGGATTATATCGCGGCACGCCCGGATTTCTCAAAAATCAAAGCAGCCGTGCAGAACAACTCTTCCATAGCAGGAGTGAAGTTGCATGGAGTTGTTCCCAATGCGGCTTGCTCGTCATCTGAAGGGGTCTACGATTATTCGTATCGCTCTGTAATCCAGGCGTCTGGTGGTGTGATGGTTGATTCGTGCGCTGCGTCGGCAGATTCCTACAAGAATGTTGTGCATCAGATTCTCGATGAGGCGAAAAAATTACCTGCGTTCCAGCTACAAGGAAAACAAGTCAAAGATGTTGTTGTAAAGGTGGATGGGGCTGCTTGGAATAATTTTACTCTGATTAATGGGAATCAACTTGAGGTCAATGGACTGAATCTTGCGACAGCGCATTCGATTGATGTCAGCTATCTGGTTGTTGTGCCCTAAGAAACAAATGCTGGACGAGTTTTTTTGGGTACAGAACTAAAAAAAGACTCGGCGCTTTGCGAAGCATCGAGTCTTTTTACTTTCAATGTCCAGGTATTCGCAGAAACTTAACAAGTTCATTGTTGAGGTTTCCAGAAGAACCGCTCGACAGAAGCGAATCAGTAACGACCGCCGCCGCCGTATCCGCGTCCGCCGCCGCCGCCGCCGAATCCACGGCCGCCTTGACGAGGCTCTTGAGGACGAGCTTCGTTAACAGTGAGTTGGCGGCCATCAATTTGCTGACCGTTGAGTTGAGCGATGCTCTGTTGAGCAGCTTCAGCCGTTGCCATTTCAACAAAGCCGAAACCCTTTGAACGGCCTGTTTCGCGATCGGTTACGATGCGCGCCGAAACAACTTCGCCAAACTGAGAAAAAAGCGCAGCGAGGCTTTCTTCTGTTGAGCTATAAGCGAGGTTGCCGACGTACAATTTTGCATTAGCCATGGGATCTCCAATCAATAAAATCCACGGCACCGTAACCAAGAGCAACTGACTCGCTGACTAGCTGTGGAATTTTCCCAAATCGGTTCATAGCACACCCTGCGAAAAAGAACAGATGGCAGAGGCTCAAAAAAATGAACCTTTTGTGCGCGGTTTCCGAGGAAACGTCTGACTTTTTCTGTAAGAAACCGTTTTTATTAGGTTAATAAATTAGAGGGAAATGTGAGCGAAATTTTTTTTTACTCATTTTCTGAGGCCTGGGCTCAACGTCGGTGTGTTCCTTGCAAACTGGAAAGAAAGGCTTGGAGACGAGGGGTTTGTGGCCGGTCGAGAAGGGTTTGGGTGGCACCAGACTCAACCACCCGGCCGCCATCGAAGAAATGGCAGGTTTGCGAGACTTGCCGAGCGAATCGCATTTCATGGGTAACAACCACCATTGTCATGCCACCCTTTGCAATCGCTTTGAGAAGCTCGAGAACTTCGTCGACGAGTTCAGGATCAAGAGCGCTGGTTGGTTCGTCGCAAAGAAGAATCCTCGGCCGCACTGCGAGCGCGCGTGCGATCGCGACCCGCTGTTGTTGTCCTCCAGAAAGCATCCGCGGAAATTTATCACGATGCGCACTCAATCCAACGCTGCTGAGCAGTTCGCTTGCACGTTCGAGGGCGTCTGCCTTGGAAATCGGTTCCCGCAAACGCGGAGCAAGAGCAACGTTTTCTAAGGCTGTGAGGTGAGGAAAAAGTTCGAAGCGCTGGAAGATCATCGCAGTGTCACGGCGCAGTGCATGGGCAGTGGAGGCGCTCGAATATGGAGTACCAAAGAGCTTGATTGCGCCGCGCGTGATTGTTTCTAAGCCATTGATGGTTCGTAAGCAGGTGCTTTTTCCAGAACCCGATGGTCCTATTAAGCAAGCAACTTCGCCTTCCTTCATCTGCAGATGAACATCCGCTAGGGCATGAGTTGTTGTTGTCTTGCTGTGAAAGATTTTGTGAACATCAATAAGTTCAATAGCAGGTGTGTGATGGTTCATGGCAAGGGTGTCCTTTGCGTGTTAGGCTGGCTGCAAATCAGCCGACATCCGCTGTTCAATCCAGCGGCCGCACCGCGACAAAATAAAATTAAGCACAAAATAAACGACCGCAACCAAAAACCAGACCTCAAAACTGCGGAAGCTGATGGCAACCATGTTGCTTGCTGATTTCGTTAATTCAACGATTGAAATGACACTGACAAGGCTGCTGTCTTTGACCAAGCTTACATACTGCCCAACCAGCGATGGCATCAATCGCCGCAAGGCGAGAGGAGCGGTGACATGGCGAGCAATTTGTAATCGGGTGAGCCCAAGGCTGAGTGCGGCGTCTTGAGGCCCTTTTTCGAGATTTAACAGTGTGCCGCGCACAAGCTCAGCAATATAAGCACCGCAGAATAAACTGAGAGTTGCGATTCCCGCTTGTTCCGCGCTGAGCTGAAAGGCTGAAGCGACGACAAAGTACATCACATAGAGTTGAACAAGCACAGGCGTGTTACGGAATATTTCAACAAAAAAGCGTGCGAAATTTTGTGCAAACGAGTTCCCAGCATAAAGAACCAAACCTGCCGCGACTCCAATCACCGAGCCAACAACAATAGATAACGCGCTGACCCACAAAGTTCCCCACAAGCCATGCAACAGAAGGCCTGGAGTGCCGCTTTCGCTGACCCAAATGTATTCTCGGAGGCTCAAGAAATCCCATTGGTAATCTAGAGTGTGGAATCCACGCCACAGGGAGAATACGATCAGTGCAATTAAGACACTGGTGGCGATGCTCCATAAAGGTGATCGTTTTTGCTCATGCATGGTCACCGTTCTCCGAATTCACTTCAATATCGTACTGCAGAGAATTACCGCATTTCTGGTGATGAGTTTTGCAGAATATTGCCTTTTGCGCCAGAATCGGTTTGAAAATATTTTTTCGAAAAAACACACCTGTGGAGATGAATATGCAATCAAAGAAAAACTGGAAACGTCATTTGAACCTTTGCAAACTCGCGTTTGTCTTTTTGAGTTCGCTGTCTCCAGGTTTCTCTTTGGCAGGCGACACGCTTTCGGAGGTCAAATCTCGCAAGGAATTGCGTGTTGGCCTCGACCCCGGATTTATTCCCTTTGAAATGAAGACTCCCAAAGGTGACATGATTGGTTTTGATATCGACATGATTCGCGGATTTGCTGATTCTCTTGGTGCCAAAGCTCAATTCGTTGATACTCGCTGGGAGGGTATTATTCCGGCACTCGTGGCGAAAAAATTTGATGTCATAGTTTCTGGAATGACCATCACCGAAGAACGCAAGAGAACCTTGCTCTTTTCCGAACCCTATTACCGAGCCGGTTTACTTGCCTTGGTTGGCAGCAAGCATAAAGCTGCAGTGAAAAATCCTTCAGATCTGAATAAAGCCGGGTTGCAGATTGCTGTTAAAGTTGGAACAACGGCGGATCAGTTTGCTGCTAAAGCATTTCCGACTGCAACAATTCGTAAACTTGATTCTGAGTCTGATTGCGCAAACGCAGTATCGCTCGGGAAAGTTGATGCATTTATTTATGACAAACCCTATCTCGAGATCTTTGCCGCGCGTCATTCTGCAAAAGTCTACTTGTTGAAAGAAGAACTGACCGTTGAAGATTTCGGGATTGCAGCTCGAAAGGCCGATACATCGCTTATTCAAGCCTTCAACAGTTTTTTAAAGACCTGGAAAAGCACGGGTGGCTACGAGCGGAGTTTGAAAACACACTTTGTTGAAATGCCTTGGGCTTCAGCGATGCCACTGTTCAAGTGACTCGCATTCAAAACTTAAAGCCGATTCCCAGCGCTGGATATGCAACTCGCTCATTAAGCTTGTAATCTCCGCTGATATGAAAAAGCATTCTGCTACCTGAATAAAGGAGTCCTCCGCCGATGAATGGACTTCCGGCAGCGAATCCTGTTCCTCCGCTGCCAGCACCTAAGCCAAACGCCATGCCGCCTTCTAAATATCCACGCCAAGCTCCAGGGCTGGCGAACCATTTAAAATCGAAGTCTCCCCACGTGGCCGCGCTTCTTCCTGAGTCTGTGCTCGATGCAGCCAACCCTCCCACGCCAAATTCAAATCCCCAGGAACTGGTCGATTGATAAAGAAAATTCAATCCCAAGCGACTCCCTGCTGGATTATTGAGTCCAACGAGAGCTCCCCATTCTCCTGCGAAGGCTGCTTTTGAGTTTAAACTCAGAAGCGCGAGAGCAGCTATTTTTCCAAAGAATTGCGCATTTTCTGTTTTCCAAAATTGCATGTGATTAAGCTCCAAGAAGAATTTGGCTGGTGTGTTGTTCTCTGAAGATTGCCATGATGTTCAAAAAGGGTTCAGGGAGACGCTTGAGAGTTTCCTGCTTGAGATGATCCGGGACTCCAAAAAACGCCTCAGCAACTGCCCCTGCGAGACTCGCGATGGTGTTTGAACTGCATCCAAGGGAAATTGCGTTGCGGATTGCATCTTCAGTTGTGCGAGCCTCAAGAACGCTGACAAGTGCACGCGGAACAATCTCGGGTGCTGTTTGTTCGAACAATTGCACAGTGCGGAGATCATCGAGATAGTGAGAGAGGTTGTAGCCATAAGAGTCTGAAAGGAGTTTCTTGGTCTCGAGCAAAGGAAATCCAGTGCGACCCAAATAAATACTGTGGGCGATTGCAATGGCTCCTTTGATTGCCTCTAGATGACTGTGTGTTGCTCGTGCAGACTTCTCTGCTTCAGTGAGTGTCGTGTTGAGATCGTTGAATGCCCAACCAATAGGGCTGACACGTGCGGCGGGTCCGATCCCCATGCTGTTGTAGGGATCTTGCCCCCCAGTATAAACCCAAAATTTAAAATTACTGCCAAATCCCCCTGGAACATCTGCATATGCTTTGGCGTATTTTCTGAGATTCGCTTGATAGCCTTGGAAATGAACCAAGGAATCTGCAACCGCGAGCGTCAGAACGGACTCGTCAGTGTAATGTGAGTGATCGCTGAAAAGTATAAATTCAGTCGATTTGGTTGGGTTGTTTTCATACACTGAACCAACGATATCACCAAGCAACGCGCCAATCATGGTCTGTTCACCTCGTCCGCGAGTTCCATGACAACTGCCATAGAGCACAGTTTCAGCTTACACGGCCGAGGGATACTGCGAAGTGCAGGCTTTGCAGGGTTTTTAGCCTCCGATTTAAGAACACAGAATAGAGAGAAAATTTTGATTCAGAGTCTTTGGTAATCGATACGGGCGGTAAATTTTTCCAGCCTGGAATTTTTGAGTTTTCTCACCAGCGATGGGGCTTCAAGACTGAGTGGACGAAAACCTTCAGGGGATTTGTAAAAGGACATGGTGATAGGACGAACCACTTTTCGCAGGAAGAAATTGCTCAGCGAGAGGTTGACACAGAAGTCGCTCTCTCCACCCAAACAGGACGGTTCGCGGCGTGAAATATCAAAGCCCAACACGCGACCGCGGTCAGGAATTGCGAGGCGGACAGGGACAGTAAGACCTTGTTCAAGATTATTTGCAAAACGATTCAAATACGCCATCAGTGAACCGGCAGAAACCGTATTTGCAGTTGCGTTGTCTGAAGATGTTGATGTTTTACCGTCTTCGAGCCAAGTCATAAAAACCCGGCTTTGAGAGATCTCTACAGCAGAAGCTGAATTATTCTGCAATTGCTGCATGCGATATGTTTTGAGGCTGCCTTGCGCATCGTATTCAGTTTTCTCAATCACAAGTTCTTTGCCAGCTGAGTCTGTTTGTCGAATCGTTGTTGAAACGGCGCAACCCGCTCGAGAAACATGCTCGTATTCGATCTGGAACAGCACACCTTCACTTAAAGCATCTGCATCGCGGATGGTGCCTTTTCCTTTAAGAACGATCTCTTTGTCTTTGGCGAAGCGGGGCGATTCTTTTAAAAGCGCAAGTTTGCTGATGTCAGAGTCTGGAGGGGGTGTGTCGGTTGCGGAAGCGGCAAGCGCCTGTGGGGCCGAGGTGAAAGCAGCTAAGATACCTGCAAAAGTTGTAAATGCGACTGCGTTTTTCAGCAATTCCCCGGTAAAAATCATAGTCAAGCTCCAACCTTGCTTGCGGTTGCGCAGAGGCCAAAAATGATTGTTGCAGCTGGCAAGAAAACATGAAATCTAAGGTTAAGCAACCGATCTTTTTATCTTTGTTTTAAAGAGCTTTTGTTTTGCCGCGTCCTGGAATAGCTCAGCCGAATTCGGCAAAAGCTGTGAATGGGTTCGTTTTGATTTGGTTTGGAAGGAGTCTTCATGCGTCTTGCTCATGCTTGCTCAACTCTGGTGTCGGCCTTCAGCTTAATGGCGTTTTCGGCGTGCAGTGCACTCAAGACTGTCGATAAAGTTGAAAAGTCAACGGCTGAAGTTGGGCAAAAAATGGATAAGACCAACGACAGCATTGATGACACCAACCGCAAGATGGATGGTATGCGCCGGCAGATGGGTGACATGAATGATAAACTCATTGAAACCAACAAACGTATTGAAAATATGAACCGCTCGTTGGATCGCATGTATCAGGATCTCCGCCAGGGCGATTCTTTGGCCGCGCGCCTGCGAACCATTGAACAACTCGAAAAAGCGTCAGTGTTAAAAGGCAAAACGGTTTTTGCTGCTCAGTATTTTATGTCATTCGAATATCAATTGTGGAAAGGCGAAGGAAGCGACAGTGATGCGCGGCTGAATGATCTTAAACAGGTCGCGGTTGACGAATTTATTCAAACTCTCCGCAGGTACACCGACTCGACTCTCTCTGTCAGTGCGATGAGTGAAGATAGCAATCTTCAGTCGCTCGAAGCCCTTGCGATATCTATGCATATGGTAAATGCGAACGCCGCTGCAGATTTGTCGCAAAAAGGCATTTCGGTTGTTTCGATGCATGACATTTTCAAGCAATCGCTTGCCTATGGAGATGACCTTAAGAATGGCCGAATCAAGCTCGAAGCGATTCCTGTCTACGCGCAAACCGCGTTGCGCGAGCCAAAGTTACTAAAGTATCTCCTCGAATTGCGTATTAATATGCTGCCGGCAATTGTTGTGAGCGAACTCAGCAACGCTGCATCTGATCGGTTTCTAGATAAATGGTCGAGCCGCGCAGCGCTTTGGCTTAAACCTTGGAATGCCCAATTGGCTGGTAAAAATGATCTGCAGCTCAAAGAGTATTGCGAGTGGCTGGCTTGGGCGAACAGTGACGTTGCAGCTTTGAAGTTGATTGATGAGCCGATTCGTTTCGATGCTGGATTGGTGAAAATGCTGCGCAATTTGCGTTTGTACGGCGAGTTGCCGCAGGCCGAAAATCAGAATTCCTCTCGAACAGAAGCCTTTTCTGAATTTAGAGGCGAGCTCAACCGCTTCTTAAGTGAACTGCCAAAGTAATTTGCTTGTAAAAAACCATGTCGATTGAAGAACCCAATCTCAAATATCGCGCTCAGCACAAAGAGCGATTGGCATGGATGCCATGGCTCTATGATTCATTAAAACCTCATCAACGGGCGTGGGCTGAGGCGTGGCAAAATGAGGTTCAGGCGCAATTTCAGGAACTCGAGACAGTGCGTTTCGCTGCTCGTTGTTTTGTTGCACCAAGCGCCCATTTATTTGCTGAGCCCGGCCGCGCAATCGAGGTGGGAGAGGGATGTCGAATCGCAGCCGAGGTTTTTGTTCACGGACCTGTTGTTCTTGGCAAGAATGTGAGCCTTAATGCTCGGGTGACAATTGATGGTGGTGCTGCTGGAGTGCACATTGGCGACAACACACGGATCGCGAGCGGGACGGCGATTTTTGCTTTCAATCACGGAATGCATCCCGAGCGATTGATTCGAGAACAGCCCGTGACCTCGAAAGGTATTCGTATTGGTTCGGATGTCTGGATTGGGGCCAACGTGAGTATCGTTGATGGAGTCAGGATCGGTGATCACGCTGTGATTGGCATGGGCAGTGTTGTGACTCGCGATGTGCCTGCTTGGATGATTGTTGGTGGTTCGCCTGCCCGCGTGATTGGCGATCGGCGTGATAAAGGCTGACTCGTTCGCAAGAGTTTCAGCTCCGCAATATTCAAATTTTTAATTGGTTCGTTGAATAGACCACCTGACAGGCCCGGTTAGCTTCACCCCGCCGGCCGAGTTCTCTTCGCACGATTGCTTGTCAGAATCACACGATCCAGAGATACTCTCTCTCTCACTGCGTGCTGCACAGGGAGTGCAGCAGTAAACCAAGGAAGGGCTTTTTTCATGAAGTCGAGTTTGCTTCAGCTCCTGCGTTTCAATTCTCAAACAATCCCGAGTGGTGCCCGCCGTCGCTTTTCAACCCAGCTTATTGTTGCATCGCTGGCATTGTGCGGGGCTTTTTTTGCCTCTTCCGCAAAAGCAGCCGGACAATCCAAGCGCGCTGAAACCGTCGGTATTTCGTCGCGTTCGCAGCCACTCAGCATTGATGTTCTGCAGAAACATTTGTCGCAAAATAAGTTGGGCTGGTGGGCTGGTCGCACAAGTGTTTCTGACTTGCATCCTTCAGAGCGTCGGCTGATGACCGGAGCCTCGCTCTCAGATGTACGCGTCGATGGCGACTATGGAAAAAAAACTAAAGTCTTGGAAGATGCTCTGCCAGAGCGCTTAGATTGGCGAGCGATGAATGGCAAAGACTATGTCACACCTGTGAAAAACCAGGGACGCTGCGGGAGCTGTGTTGCGTTTTCGTCTGCATCAACGTTTGAAACACAGATGAACATTGCAACTGATTCGCTTGCCCATGCATGGACATTTTCTCCGCAGCATTTGTTTTCCTGCGGTGGTGCCGCTTGTGACTTTGGCTGGTTCGTTGCTTCGGCAATGGATTTTATGGTCGGTCAGGGACTCCCTGAGGAGGCTTGTTTTCCATACAAAAGCGGCGCTATGGGCGAAGACATGGAATGCAAACAAAGTTGTAGCGATTCCAAAGTTCGCAGCACAAAGGCCACGTTGCGTGTGCGCAGTCGGATGATTGTTGGAGCAAGTATTGATGATGTAAAAAAGGCCTTGTTGGGCGGGCCAGTTGTTACAACAATGCGCGTTTATGACGACTTCATGCTTTATAAAGGTGGTGTTTATCGGCACGCCAAAGGTGGAATTGTTGGCGGGCATGCGGTGATGATCATTGGCTGGGACAATGCAGACGAAGCCTGGATTGTGCGAAACAGTTGGGGAACAGACTGGGGCGAGCAAGGTGATTTTCGCATTTCTTGGAGCGATCCGAGTGGAGTTGGCGGCACCTTTTATGGAATTCAACCAAGCAAAGAATTTTCAACGGTTATTTTGGAGGGGCTGCGTGATGGACAAAGCATTCGTCAGCCTGCATCACTCACAGTTCGCGGACAAAATGTCAGCTTTAGCTCTGCGACATTGGAACTTCAGAGCAGTGGCCGCCCACTGATTTCACGGCCTTTTGATTCCACTGGGGCTCTGACTCTAAATCCTGCTGAATTGGCTGACGGCATCTACACAGTACAGGCGCGTGTCCAGAACGAAAAAGGCGAACAAAGGATTTCTCAAGCTCACCTTGTCTACGTGCGCAACTCGCCAGCCTCCGCAACAATCAAAATCGAGCGCATCAAGCTCAACCAAAACGTTTGGGAAAAGATCGTTCCCGAGTTTGCTGTAACGAGTCGTCCTATTCCGCTCAAAGCTGTTCAATACAGAGTTCTTGATCCACAAGGAAAAGAAGTTCGTGTGCGAAGAACAGATCACACCGCTGACCGAGTTGCAATGAGCTTTAACCCAAGTGGATTATCTGTTGGGCATTATACAATGCTTGCTGAAGCAATCTCCGACGACGATCAGGTTCTTGCCTCAGACCGCACGGAGTTCAATATTATTGAAAAGTGACGATTGACTCTTTGGAAATGCAAGCGCGAGCGCTTGCATAAGTCCGCGCGTGTTTTCAAATGGAAACATGTGTCCGCCCTGCGGAACAACCAGCCACCGCGTGCGTGGGAAGAATTGATGGAAATAGCGAATGGAAGCAGGATCACAAATCTTGCTTTCGCTTCCTGCAATCAGTTCAACACGTATTTCTTTTCTTTTTTTCGCATTCATTTTTAAAAACAGCGGAGTGTGCAGAGCCGGTTGACTTTCAAAGAGATCGGCCTCCCATTCCGGGTCGTGCCGCAGTTTCAAGGAACCGTCGCTTTGCGCTTCGAAGTTTGCATCAATGTAATGGCCAATATGAATTTCTTGCCATTTGCGAAAAAACGGAGCGCGTTTGAAGGTGAGCATCGCTTCACGGCGGCTGCGAAACATGCGTTTACGACGACGGGCAGGGCGGCTGAGCGGATGAATCCCTCGTTGTTGAAAAAGGCAGGCCGTAGCCCATAAAAAAGCACTCGAGGGTGGTAGCAAAGGGACGTCTAAAAGAACAACATGATTGACGTCTAATTCATGCGACGCATAAAGTGACAACCACCCACCAAGACTGTGCCCTGCGAGGCTCCAAATGCCTGGGAACTTCTCCTTTAGGTTTTTGAACATTGATTTGAGGTCGTCGCACAGCTGCCAGGGGATCTGTGTCAGGCCGCCTGAGTAGGCCGCTTTGGTGTCGGCATTGCTTTCACCATGGCCTCGCGCATCGAATGCAAAAATATTGACGAGATGTTCATCTGCCCAGCGCTGAAGAACATCGCGATAAGACAGGGCAGCAATACCGGTGGCATGCGAGAAAAGTACAAAACGTTCCGCCTGGCCCAATTGGGGCCGAAACTGATAAACCGAAATGCCATCAACACGTAAGGTGTCCATAGAGTCCTCTACCCACTTGAATCGGAAAAGTTCCAATCTTCTGAAGGTAAGGTGCGAATTTTTATATGATAAATTCGTGAAGATTATCTAGCAAACTGATATTGCTGGGTATTTTTTTAGTTTTGCGCACCCTGGCTCAGCAGCGAAGCCGAGCAGAGTTTGTATAAAATACGCGCACCAACATTCCCGTCCCATTCATCGCCTTGGCGACCTGAAGGAGCCACTTCGTTGAGATCGAATCCCACGATGATTTTACCCGACAACGCGAGGGCTTTGATGAGGAAGCACGCGTGATGAAAGCTGAGTCCACCTGCGACCGGAGTCCCAGTGGAAGGACACAGCGAGGGTTCGAGTCCATCGATGTCAAAGCTGACGTAAACTTTTTTGGGAAGCTGCGAGATGATTTCTTGCGTAATCTTAGCGAATGATTCGCCCTTCATCTGTCGATCGCGCAGTTGGCTATCAAAGTAACAAGCAATTTTTTTATGCGTCGTTGCAAGTTGATATTCTTCGTCACAGAAATCACGTATTGCCACTTGAACAAGCTTTGCGACTCCAGGGATCTTGCGGATAACGTTATTCATGATGCTCGCGTGTGAATGCTCAAAGCCTTCATACGCTGTGCGCAAATCAGCGTGCGCATCGATGTGGAGAATTCCGAGGCCCGGATACTTTTGAGCAACAGCCTGCACCGCACCAAACGAAACACTGTGATCTCCGCCTACGACGCCCACGATTTTGTTGCGCTGCAATTGTTTCTGGCAGCGGGTAAAAACGAATTCGTTGAGCGAGTGAGAGATTTTATTTGCTTTTGCGAGCTTGCTTTGCAGGGTTTTGTTTGAACCAATCCGCCCACCTTTTGCAACGATAGGTTTGGCGACCTGAGAGCCCTCTTTGTTGAGGGCTTTGATTCGTGCCGCGGGCTGCTCCATGAAGATTCCAAACTCCCATGGCCGCGGCAGTCCGTGCTCTGCAAGATCTCCATCAAAAAGGTCGAGTTGCGGGCTTGCGTCAAAAATTGCCATGGGCCCTTTTGCGGTTCCACGTCCGTAGCTTGTTGTCATTTCAAAAGGCACAGGAATTAAAACAACGTTCGATTCTTGTTCGGTGAACGGCAAGCCAAAGATGTTGCCATCGGCAGTTCCCGCGCCGTTTGGATCGAATTTGCCGAAGTCTGCTTTTTTCATGGCATGTATTCCTGATGCAGAGCCTGCACGGCAGCATTGAGAACAGAGCGGTCCACCAAACATGCAACTTTAATTTCAGAGGTTGTGACCAAGCGAACTTCAATATTGGCGTTTGCAAGAGCACGGAACATGCGTGCTGCAACTCCGGCATGAACACGCATTCCAACCCCAACGATACTCACTTTTGCAACATCCTGATTGACTCGAACTTCCGCATGCGGAGTGACTGTTTTGAGGATTTGATGCGCTTGTGCGACGTCGGTGCCGGCAACAGTAAAATGCACCACAAGACCATCGGGACGAACGTCTTGATTGACGATATCAACATTGATTCCCTGTGTCGCCAAAGCACCAAAGACATCTGCAAGTGTGTTGCGTGTGTGCGCAATAGGACCCACGCTGAACCAAGCTTCGTCGATGGAATGTGCAACACCTGTAACCAATTCACCCTCAATGGCTTCATTGTCTGCTATCATCTCGGTTCCTTCATCTGTGCTGAACGTGTTTTTAACGAAAAGGCGGATTCCCCACTTGGCCGCGAGATGAACGCTGCGAATATGCAGAACCTTGGAGCCTTGACTTGCCATTTCGAGCATTTCTTCATGGCGGATTTTTCGAATGATGCGTGCTTGCGGGCAGACCCTTGGGTCCGCGGTATAGACACCATCAACATCGGTGTAGATCACACATTCGCGTGCGCCGATTCCGGCAGCAATTGCAACTGCCGAGGTGTCCGAGCCGCCGCGTCCGAGGGAGGTAAATCGACCTTCTTGAGTCACTCCTTGGAAGCCGGCGATGATCGGGATTTCGCCACACTCAATGTGCCGCATGATTGCATCGCGGTTGATGGATTGAATTGTTGCGCGGGAGTGGAGATCGTTGGTGACGATTCCAGCATGCGCAGCGAGCATGGGCACCGGACGTAAACCCTGCTGACGTAAAGCGAAGCTCAGCAGTGCAACCGAGACTTGTTCACCACTGGCAACGAGTAAGTCGTATTCTGGTGAATCAGTGTGATTTGTGAAGTGCTGTGCCATGCCGACAAGACGGTTGGTTTCACCGGCCATCGCTGAAACCACAACGGCAGAAGGACGCTTCTGTGCACAAAGGCTCGCTACGTGCTCGATGCGCTCGAGCGAGCCCATGCTGGTGCCACCAAATTTGAACACGGGACCACAGACTTGAGAAGGAGATGCAATGCCGTTCATCGCTTAGCTGAGAACCTCATATGAAAGACTGATGTCTCTCTAGTGGAGTCGCTTCCGGCTGACAAGTGCACCATTCGTGGCGGATATTTTACGCCTCGCGATCGAACTCTTGCTTGTGATTGGCGATGGCGGCGCAAATGCGATTGCGTCCCTGGTGCTTTGCCTCGTAGAGAGATTTGTCGGCGCTTTCGATGAGCTTGCTGGGTTCAAATTCTGACGAGAACCCACTGAAGGTTGATGCGCCAATGCTTACGGTCACGACGGGGGCAGCGGAATTGTATTCATGACGAATGCCGAGCTTTTCAACCCCAATGAGAATGCGTTCTGCGATGACCAGGGCCCCTGCGGCATCCGTCTCGGGAAGGACAATTGCAAATTCTTCGCCGCCATATCTGGCAAGCATGTCGCCCGGGCGTTTCATTGTATTGAGAACTTCCTGTGCAACTTTTCTGAGACAGAGATCGCCCGCTTGGTGGCCATAGGTGTCGTTGTAGTTTTTGAAGTGGTCTACATCGAGCAGCAGAATCGATAGCGGTTTGCGATTTCTTCGCGCACGTTTGAATTCTTGCTCAACGGTTTGGTCGAAGGCACGCCGATTGGCGACACCGGTGAGCGGATCGATGAGCGAGAGTTTCATTAAGACCTGCGTGAGGTCGCGCAATTGGTTCGCTATCTCGGTGATTTCATTTTCTCTCGCTTTTCGCCTATCGATTTCATGATTGAGACGAAGGCTCGCGTGAATGCGTGCTTTGGCTTCAGACGGATTCAGTGGTTTTCTCAGGTAGTCAGTCGCACCATACGCGTACGCAGTGCGAACCTGCTGATCAAAATCGGATTCTGATGTCACGACAATAGGGATGTCTTTATAGCGAATATCACCTTTCAAGGTTTTCAAGAAATCAAGAGCCTGCGCATCAGAGTCGAGATCGAGTATCAACAAGTCAATCTGGACGGGCATCATTGAATGAGAGAGATCCCTGTGGGGGGAATTCAAATTCATCGCCACCATGAGACGACCCAAGTCTGTTGTCACGAACGCATCCAAATGGCCCGACTCTTCCAATAAAACGCGAATCTCTTCTAAGTTTCGCGCATCGTGTTCAAAGACGGCAATTGTCATGATCGCTCCCTCCGGACGGTGTATCGGTGAATCTCGGAGGATCTTTAGAAATTGACTTCGCCGCATGAACCGCAAAAGACCCTGAAAAAGTGCAGGCGGGGTGGAGCCTTAACCGATCTCGTGGCATAGAATTTCAAATCATTTCTGATTTTGACCGGAACCGCCCACGCGCCACAAAGAGCTCTGGGCCCCCGCTGGGAGACCTCAACATTGGACGCGAAGACACGCCCTTTTCTGTGCTGGCCCGAGCAAAGCAATAATGCCTCATCCGATTTTGAGGTTGATGGCGTTGGCCTTGAATCTCTGCACAAAGCAGCTCCTGGGGCGAAGTTTGTCACTTCGTTGAATGCCGTCAAGCAGCGTGCAGAAACCTATGTAGAGTCACTCGCCAATCACTTTCCTTTATCAAAAATCTTCTACGCCATGAAGGCCAATGCTGCACCCGCGATTCTTCGCGAAGTGACAAAGGTCGGTTGCGGAGTTGATATCGTTTCTGTGGGAGAATTTCGCGCCGCTGTAGCAGCGGGTGTGTCGCCGCGCGATATTTGCTTTGCAGGAGTTGGGAAGTCCAATGCGGAAATAATTGAAGCACTTGACGGCCAGTTGGGCGTGATTAACGTTGAACATGCGCAAGAGCTGACCTTCGTGTTGCAAACACTTGCACAACGGCAACAGAAATCTTTGTCAGAAGGAAATCGATTTTTAGCGCGAGTAGCGGTTCGTTTGAACCCGTGTGTGGAGTCGCGAACTCATCCACATTTAAAAACCGGGGCGCTTGATTCGAAATTTGGACTTTTGCTTGCTCAGCTTGAAGAATGGATTGCCACGACAAAGGCATCGTTCACCGAGCATGGTCAATTTGACACGGAGAAATACAAAGTGTTTGTTGCTCCGCTGTGTGGTTTGCATGTGCATATTGGTTCTCAGTTGCAAAGTCATGATGTCTTTCCGTTGGTCCTTGAACGCGTGCAGCAGGCAGTGGTTCTTCTTGCGCAAGCTGATATTGTCATCGACCACCTCGATCTGGGTGGTGGTTTGGGAGTTGGTCCGGCAGGTGTTCCCGAAGATGCCAACGACATTCGCAAACACGTCGATTTTCAGGCTGAGTGTCTCAAGAGTTTGGTGCAAAAGGACGCTCAACTGACTGGCCTTTGGGGCTCAAACTGCGAGAAACTTCATGTGTGCTTGGAACCCGGGCGCAGCATGGTTGCCAGTAGCACAGTTTTTCTCACTGAGGTTCTTTACGAGAAATCCAACATGCCAAGCCATCGCTTTGCATACGTTGATGCTGGGATGAATGCGTTTCCTAGACCATCAATTTATGGCGCCGAGCACGCAACCGCGTGTGCAAACCGCACGGGTGGCGAAAAGTTCGCATACAAGATTTTTGGGCCGGTTTGTGAAAGCGGTGATATTCTTGCGCGCGAAGCGAATCTGCCACGGCTTGTGCCTGGAGACACGGTCGTCTTTTTCGAGGCCGGCGCCTACTGCCGCTCGATGGCGAGTCACTACAACCTGCGCGGCATCCCCGCCGAGATTTTTGTTCGCAATGGTCAAATTGAGGCGTTAGTTCCTGCGGACGATCCAACCGCCCATTTGCTTGCGAGTGCCTCTGGAACGGGACTTCATGCGGATTCTTTTACTCAGGTTGTTGAGAGTCGACGCAGTGTCCGTAAATTTCACGAAAGTCTTCAAATACCAGAGCATGTGATGCAACGCTGTCTTGATCATGCTTTGCTTGCGCCAAGTTCGTCGAATTTGCAGATGTGGGAGTTTTTTTGGGTGCGCACTGCAGAAAAAAAGAAGAGTCTCGTCAGGGCATGCTTGTCGCAGCCTGCAGCGGCAACTGCTGCTGAGTTGGTTGTGTGTGTGGCGCGCACAGACACTTGGAAAGCAAATCGTCTTCGCATGCTTGATTTGCTCCGCAAAAATCCCAAAACTCCTGCGGCTGCATTAAATTATTATGAGAAACTTATTCCCTTGGCGTTAAATCAGGGGCCTTTGGCTTTTTTTGGTTTACTTAAAACCTGTTTGACCTCAGTGGCGGGTGTCTTTCGAGCCACCCCGCGTGAGCCAGCGTCTACGGCCGACATGAGGGTTTGGGCGGTCAAATCAACGGCACTGGCGTGCGAGAATCTTATGCTCTCGCTGCGAGCTCATGGGTTTGATTCGTGCCCCATGGAAGGCTTTGATTCTCGACGGGTAAAAAAGCTGCTTGGTTTGCCCCGGCGTGGCGCCGAGGTTGTTATGGTGGTGGGTGCTGGAGCGCGAACTCCACAGGGTATTTACGGACCACGGATCAGATTTGATCGCAGATTTTATATCAACGAAGTTTGAGTTCACTTGCAACGAGGGAACGCGGCACAACCGCCAGTGTCGCGGCCCAAGGATTGCGCGTCGCAGCCGGGATTTTTGCAATACCCGAGAGATAGCTCAAATCCATTCGGTAATAGCCGTCCACAGATGAGCCAACCGGCTTGCCAGCTTCGTTCGTCTTTGCTCCAACTCCCCAGCTGTTTTTGAATAGAAAGGCGTCGAGGTCTGCTGCTGGCTTCATTAATTCGAGTTGGAGATTGGCATCTGTGACTGCTCCGCGTGAGCCACCTTTGTTGATGAAGTCGGTCACAAGAACAAGATGTCCGCCGTCGCGGCCGTAGTCTGCCCAATTGTACTGTTTTGCGTTGCGATCACCCGTGAAAATATCGCCAGAAATGCGGTCAATATTGATTGGGAAAGCAAGCGGAACACTGTGCCCTTCTGCAAGCGCGCGCTTCACCAATTGAATGAACTGTGGGAGATTTTCCTCGTTTTTGACCGCAATTGCTTCCCAATCATCGGAATCGAATTTCAAGACGTCTTTGACAAATTCAAGCGACGACATGGTGCGTCCTTGCCAAGAAAAAGTGGTTGGTGGACGTGAAGGAAATGCGTTGCCATTGGGACCAATCAAAATCAAATCTTTGATTTGTTCGACAGAAAGATTTTGAATAATGAATCCGTTCTGCAGTGCTTGGTGCAGATTCTGCCGGACAGCTCTAAAAAGTTGGTCTTTTTGAGCAGGGGTTTTGATCTTAAAAGACCATGCGCTTTCAGGAACGGCACCCTTGAGTTTGATGAGTGCCAGTGCATCGTGTTGCACGTACTTTGAATTTTCATACATCGCTGCGAGTTCAGGGGTGGTGCGTGTTGCCCATCCTTCAGGAAGCGCGCCGCGTCCCATGAAATCAAGTAAATCCGAGGACATCATCTTTGCAAACTGAGCGCGAAGAGCTTCAGCCATATGTTCAAAAGCAATTGCTTCCTCAGAAATATCGACTTGCGTCCCGTTGAGTTTGAGCAGTTCACTTTCAATTAAGGCCGATGTTCCGTAGGCCCAGCAGATACCGAGGCGGCCTTGATCTCGAACCTCTGTTTGCGGAATTGCAACGGTTTCAAGTGAAGATTTTTCATTTGTTTTAAAGTTTTGAGATCCGCATGCGGACAGCAGGAGCAAGACAAACGGTAACGCGAGACGAGATTTCAGCATTTCGAGCATCGTGGATTCCTGCTGCCAAAAAAAAGAAACGACTTTGACTGGTTGTTCAACAACAGCGAGTTCGCATATTTGAGAGGCAGGGTCAAGGCATGAGTCGCCCGCTCTTGAAGCGAAAAATTGCGATGACTTTTTTGCTTTTCTGAGCAGATTCAGTGAATTGCTTTGAAAATCGTTTTTTAGGGACATCGCTCCAAGGAAGAGTCGAGGCCGAAATGCACATCGCTGCCATCGACATTGGCCTGAAGGCCGAGCTGCGGAAAGGGACGAATCCCGACTCCCACCAGCTGGAATCTGAACTTGGTTGTGAAAGAGACCTGACGCGAGGCTTGGCAAAGGCTTTGGATAAAGGGTTGGGTGATAATTTGCGTATTGTTAACGTTTAATAAGGCGTTACTTAGAGCTTGATCAGGGCGGAAGATCATGTTGATTTGGTTGAGTGGAATTAACGTTTGAAAAAGAAAACCGTTGGACGTAATTCCGCCACTCACGAGTTTGTCTTTCATAACCCCCGTGACCAATGTTTGTGACAGCGTTTTTAGATAATACCCACGCGGAATTGTCACAGTTGCATCGAATGTACAAATGCTTGAAGTGGTGAGTTTTCCGCCAGCAAGACGCGCAATCTTTGGCAGCGAGACGCTCCAGTTGGTTAAAATAATGGAAAGGTCTCCTCCAGCAGCAGTCCATATCACGTTGTTTTGCGATGGAGTTTGTGGATTGAATCGGCAGGGGCTGCCGTCTCCGCTTCCGTAAGCGACCACATTATTCCAGATCAGCTCTTCAGCATGAGCATGGGGTGTGAACGCCAAGGTAAGCAGCAAGAACGCAGCCAGTGAGCGGATCTTCGAAGCGAGTGTGCGGGACGTGAGCGCTGATGGCTGCATGGCGGAGACCTTTCCAAAGTTTGTGTGCTTTGTTTGATTGGAATGATTGTTGCGTGAGTTGAACGTTGAGTTCATTAAGAGCGACATGGTTCAAGCTCAACTGCGAGTTCAAGTTGTTTATTTTCCGATAAGCCAACTTGCGCGGAATCTGATATTTTCGAGCGCGCTGCAATGAACGTGTAATCGAAGCCAAGCATCTGTCGGGACCCACATGAGTTTGCCGAGATTTCATTCTCTTCCCTCACAGGCAAGCCGGAAAGAACGACTTTGTCTTCTTGATTACGGATGGCACGCCCCGCGTCTTGTTCGCTCAATGACTGAGCAACAATATGACCATCAAGTTTCAAAATATATTGCATTGTCAGCCCGGTTTTTTCGTCTTTAGAGAACACCACTGGCGTGCGCGCAGCGATGCTTTTGATGCGCGCATGCCCAAGTGGATCGGCAACCACCCTGAGAGCACATTCTTTCGCAAAAGTGATGCTGGTTGCTGGGTTTTGCGGCGGAGAGACCAGTTGATAGTTGGGTAATGAAAAGTTCAAAATGACAAGTTTCGAGCCGTTGGTCGTGTTGGTTGTTCGCATGCCAGTCAATTGAACATCGCCGCTTTGGCTCATGCGTGCCCGACATCCAGAACCCGCAGCGGTCCAGTCTTTAATTGTGAGAGGTGTGTTGTTGGATGAATTTGCTTGTGCAAAAGCGCCGCTTGAGATGGCGGCAGCGAGAGCGCACAGCGCTATGAGCGACACTTGATTTGTATTCCTAAGTGCGTGGGCTCGCATGATCTCAATCGCAATTGATGTTGCACTGTGCATGTAAGACTCTCCATCGAAGCAAAAATCTGAGTTTTAATGACTCGCGCTGGCTGGCTTTCAAACAGCCAACGCGGTTTGCTGAGGGCTGCTGCCCTTGTTAACGGGTCGGACAAAATGCGAGCGCTCCAGGACGGACTTCAAATTTAACGTCGAGTCCATCAATTGCGAGCTGCGCTTCATCGTAAATGTTGTTTTTCTCAACACCAACGGCAAGGTTTGATGTGTAGATTCCCTTTGGTTGCCGGCCAAAACACCAACTCCTGAACCAGCCCGCAGCGGATGGAGTGTTGACGGCGAATGTGTCTGTGCGGCTGACTTGTTCAAGCGGTGAGTTAACAACCGGCCCCCAGGAATATCCACGCGAGAGAAGGGGTAGAGGGTAGCCAAAGAACGATGAATTTGCAGAGACGCGAGCTGTTGCACCAGATCCCTTTACAACTCCGAAGGTCACCGTTTGAGTTAAGTCGGCGAGATAAAGACCACGCGCCACTTCAACCGGAACAACGATGCGGCAATTTGCTCGCCCGGTGAGTGATTGGTCTCCGGAGGGAAGAGCGACACATAA
>Ga0214923_10002137_pt1 | contig 26827 bp, 21 predicted proteins | sample LL1510_MetaG_FD_177993 | JGI IMG/M metagenome (GOLD analysis project Ga0214923, IMG submission 177993) | Freshwater microbial communities from Lake Lanier, Atlanta, Georgia, United States - LL-1510 | ecosystem: Environmental > Aquatic > Freshwater > Lake | place: USA: Georgia | collected...
TCCCAAGGCCTCCGTGTCGCCGCCGAAGAAGCCGATCGTGTTCTGGATCGAGAAGACGGTGCCCTTCCGCTACCGGCCGGCGATCCGGACCGGGATCGAGGCCTGGAACGAGGCCTTCGAGAAGGCTGGCTTCGCGGGGGCCATCGAGGTGCGGCAGCAGCCGGAGGTCACCGACTGGGATCCGGAAGACATCAACTACAACACGTTCCGCTGGATCACGGCAGGGCAGGGCTTCGCGATGGGGCCGTCGCGGGTCAATCCGCGGACCGGCCAGATCCTCGACGCCGACATCATCTTCGACGCCGACTTCCTCCAGTTCTGGCGGCGGGAGTACGAGACCTTCACGCCCCAATCGATCGCGGCCCTGACCGGAGGCGGCCCCGGATTCCCGGCGGCGCTGGCGGGCCACGGCGGCCCGGGCTGCTGCCCCGGCTGCACGCTGTTCGACGGCCATGCCCGTGAGACCGCCCTGGCCGCGACCGCGCTGGCGGCCAACGCGCCCGGCGGGCTCTCCGAGGAGCAGAAGGAAAAGCTCGTGATGCAGGGGCTGACGCTGGTGGCGATGCACGAGGTCGGTCACACCCTCGGCCTGCGGCACAACTTCAAGGGCAGCGCCTTCCGGTCGCTCGGCGACCTCAACGACGTGGGCAAGACCCGCCAGGCGGGCGGCAGCACGAGCGTGATGGACTACATCCCCGTCAACATCATGCCCAAGGGCAAGCCACAGGGCGACTACTACGCTGCCAAGCTCGGCCCCTACGACCTGTGGGCGATCGAATACGGCTACAAGCCGCTGCCGGGCGGCAGCCCCGAGGGGGAGCGGAAGGAGCTCGAGAAGATCGCCGGCCGCAGCGGCGAGCCCGAACTCGCCTACGCGACCGACGAGGACACGGAGTGGGGCGACCCGGACCCGCTCTCCAACCGATTCGACCTGGGCAGCGATCCGATCGAGTTCGCCCGGGCTCGGGCCGAGCTCGTGGCCCAGCTGATGCCGGGCCTCGTCGAGCGGATGACCGCCCGCGAGGAGGATGGCTCGGGCGGCCGCTACGAGCGGGTGCGGCAGGCCTTCGGGGTGCTGCTCGCCACGCATGGCGGCGCCATGTACAACGCCGCCCGGTTGGTGGGTGGCCTGACCGGGTCCCGCAGCCACAAGGGCGACGCCAACGCCCGCCCGCCGTTCGTCGTCGTGAATCCGGCCAAGCAGCGGGAGGCGCTCGACCTGCTGGCGGCGGAGATGTTCGGCGACAAGCCGTTCTCCTTTCCGCCCGACCTCTACAACCAGCTGGCGGCCAGCCGCTGGATGCACTGGGGCACGAACGAGGTCAATCGGGAGGACTATCCCGTCCACGAGGTGATCCTGATGTGGCAGGACCGGGTGCTCGCCCGGCTGTTCGACCCGCTCGTGCTCGCCCGGATCCGCGACAACGAGTTGAAAGTGCCGGCCGACCAGGATGCGTTCACCACCGCCGAGCTCTTCGACCGGCTCGGCAAGGCGGTGATGCGCGAGGTGACGGAGACCGGCGCCGGCGACTACACCCCGCGGAAGCCCGCCATCTCGAGCCTGCGGCGCGGCCTGCAGCGGGCCTATGTGTCGCGGCTCGCGGGGCTGGCCATGGGAGGCGGCTCCGGCTCGCTCGACCTGTCGTCCCTGGGCATCTCGGGCGGCGCGGCCAATCCGGATGCTCAGGCGCTCGCGGCCGACCAGTTGCGATCGCTCGACGCCGGGATCGCCGCGCTGCTGGCCAAACAGGACGTCAAACTCGACGCGCCGTCGCGGGCTCACCTCGCCGAGCTGCGGTCCCGAATCGAGACGGTGCTCGACGCCGATTTGCTGTTGCCGCGTCCCTGACACCGGCGGATGCCGGTGGCGGAGCCCTGTCATGCGCCTGGTCGTGGCCACGCTGAAGCCGTCGCAGGTGGAGAGCGTGCGGCAGGCGCTCGCGGCCGTCAGCGTCACGCGGATGACGGTCTGTGACGCACAGGGCTGGCAGGCCGCCGGTGGCGGCCTGCGCCAGCAGGCGATCCTCGAAATCGCCGTCAACGACGACTTCCTCGAGCCGACGGTGCGGGCGATCACCGCCGCCCTCGAGGCTGGCGGTGATTCGGCGACCGGGCGGCTGCACGCCCTGCCGATCGGCGCCGCGGTGCAGCTGTATCGCGAGGTCCGCGGACCGGAGGCGGTCTGAGCCGGCGTGGGCGGGGGCCCGCGGAGGCGGTATCCTTCGCCGGTCCCCCTGGAAGCCCTGCCTGATGGCCGATGCGCTGAAGATTCTCCTCGTCTCGCCCGACCTGATGGCCACCAGCCGGGTCGCGGGCCTGTGCCGCGAGGTGGGGGCCACGCTCGAGACGCTCCGCAGCCTCGCCGACGCGCCGCACGGCGGCCCGCACGACGTGGTGCTCCTCGACCTCCAGTCGCTGGCGGAGGACCCGGCGGTCGTGGTGACGCGGGCCCGGCTCCTCGTCGACTCGGCAGGCCATGCAGCGGGCGGGAGTCTGCCGACGATCGTGGCCTTCGGGCCGCACGTCGCCCGCGAGCGGCTGGCCCTGGCCCGCGCCGCCGGCGCCGACGACGTGGTCAGCCGGGGCGAGCTGCTCGGTGGCTTCGCCGGCCTGCTCAAGCGGTGGCGGCCGGCGGATGCGTCGGGCACCGACATTCCCGCCGGCTAGCCGCACGGCGGTCGTGACGACGCGGTCGCCGGGGGAGGGTCACGATGCGTCGCTGCCCGGTTCGTCGATCACCACCTCGTCGAGCGGCGTGCCGTCCACATCCTGGCGGAGCACGAGGTAGGCGGCCGTGGCGATCGCCCAGAAGTAGCCCCAGCCGAACGAGGCCAGCAGGTTCGTGACGCCCCTGGTCCAGAACCGCAGCGCCCCGAGGCCCCAGGTGTCGGCCAGGGGGCCGGCCGACGCCAGACCGTCGACGACCGCCGCGGTGCGGTCGTGGCCCATGCCGAAACTCGCCGCCCACATCGCCAGCGTGCCGGTGGCGTCGGCGAACAGGCCGGCGGCCGCGAGCGTCGGGAATGCCACGAGCAGGCCCACGAGCAGGGAAAAAGCGTAGTGCAGCGGCCGCTGGTAGAGGTAGGAAAACGCGGTCGAGATGGCCTGAAAACTGTCGCCCCGCTCGACGCCGATCGCGGCCACCATCAGCGGCCAGGCCGCGACGAGGCCGACGGCCAGAACCGCGAGCAGCACCGCACCGAGCAGGACGAGGGGCCAGACGGCCCCTGCCAGCGACAGGCCCCATTCGGTGCGCATCGCCAGGCCGAGCAGCGCCCCCGGCACGCTCAGGGCGGCGATCCCGACCAGCACGAACAACACCGAGTTGAAGGCGGGAGGCCACTTCCGCGACCCATACGCGACCGCCCCGAGCGGACCGATCGGCTCCTCACCAGCGAGTTTGAGCGCCACGCATCGGGAGATCGCCGTGCCGAAGATGGCCCAGACGAGGACAAACCACGCCACGCGGGCCAGGGCGGCGCCGGCGACGGCCGGTTCGGTCGTGGGTCGGAAGGGAAGGGCCACCAGGCGGGCCGCCTCGGTGATGGTCGTGGGCAGCCAGCCCGTGATGCCGCTGATCCAGCGGAGCGTCGCCCCGCTGGGAGCGAGCGGATCGGCGACCACGGGCCCGCCGCCCGGAGACGGCAGGGCCAGACCGCCATCCCCGGGGGCCAGCCCGGCGGGCACCACGAGCCCGGCCCGATCGGCCGCCGACCAGCCGGCCCACACGGCCGCGACCCCGAGCGCCGCCAACAGAATCACCGTCGGCGAAAACGCCGCGCCGGCCGCACGGAAGACGATCCACCAGGGGAGCGCGTCGCTCCAGCGAATCTCGTGGACGATGCCGCCCGACGGGGCAGGGGCGCTGCTCATGGGTCACCTGCGAGGGCTGGGGGCCGAGTGCCCGCCGGGCGGGGAGTATACGCCGTGGCCGCCGGACCGTCAGGCGTCGTCGCCCGGCGGCGCGTCGTCGGGCCCCTCGTCCTCGTCGGTCCGGGGCGGCTCCGGCAGCGAGTAGCTCTCGTCGAGCCAGCGGCCCAGGTCGATCAGCCGGCAGCGGTCGCTGCAAAACGGCACCGTCGGGGTCGTCTCGAGGCTCACGGGGGCATCGCAGACCGGGCAGCGGGGCATCGGTTCAGCCCTCCCCCGATCCCTTGGCGGGCGTCCCGCCCGAGTCCGACTTCTTCCCGGCGTCGGACTTCCCGCCCCCAGAATCGGCCGCGGCACCCTTCTTGTACGACTCGCTCCGGTAGTCGGTCTTGTAGAAGCCCGACCCCTTGAAGACGATCGCGCCGCCGGTGCCGATCAGCCGCCGCAGCTTCTTCTTCCTGCACTCCGGGCAGGTCTTCTTGACCTCGTCGGTCATCGACTGGAAGAGCTCGAAAGCGTGGCCGCAACCATCGCAGACATAGTCATAGGTCGGCATCGATCACTCCTTGGCGACGATCACCTGGGCCGGACGCACCACCCGGTCGTGGAGCGTGAAGCCGCGGCTCACCGTCCCGACCACCGTCCCCGCGGCTTTGCCGGGCACGGCCAGCTGCTGGATGGCGTCGTGCACGGTGGGGTCGAAGGGCTGGTCGTCGGTGGGAATCGTGGCGCAGCCGTGGGCGGCCAGCAGCTTCTCGATCTGCTGGGCGGTCATCCGGAACCCGGCCCGGAGGCTGTCGACGTCGTCGGTCTTGTCCGCCGCATCGATCGCCCGTTGCACGGTGTCGAGCACCGGCAGCAGGTCGCGGAGCAGGTCGATCTCGCGGTACCGCTGCGCATCGTCATACTCCCGGCGGGCGCGCTTGCGGAAGTTTTCCAACTCGGCCTGGAGCCGGAGCAGCCGGTCCTGAAGTTCGGCCGCGCTCGGGGAAAACGCGTCGGGCGACGCGGCCGAGGGGACCGGCTCGGCGGTCTCGCTGGACTCGTCGTCTGGATCGTGCGCGGTCATTTCGGAGGCTCCTGATCGACGCGGGATTCAGCGTCACCGGCAGTTTCCCTGCCCTGGAAGTACTCGGCAAGCCGGCGGAAGAAGCTCGTTCGTTTCTGGCTGACGTTGGCGTGCTCCTCCGCGGCCAAGTCCCGCAGCAACTGCTCGGCCCGCGGGGAAAGGCTCTTGGGGACTTCGACGGTGACGTGAACGTGCAGGTCGCCGATCCCGCGGCCCCGGACTTCCGGCATGCCAAGCCCGCGGACGCGGATCACGTCACCCGGCTGGGTGCCACGGGCGATCTGGAGCGGCTTCGCCCCGTCGAGCGTGGGCACGTCGACCGTCGCTCCGAGCGCCGCCTGGGTGAAGCTGACCGGCACCTCGCAGTGGAGATCCTTGCCCTCCCGCACGAGAAAGGGGTGGTCCTCGATCTCGATCACGCAGTAACAGTCGCCGGGCGGGCCGCCCGCCGCGCCCGGTTCGCCCTCGCCGGCGAGCCTGACCCGCACGTCCCGATCCACACCCGCCGGGATCGTCACCTTGCGGGACGCCTGCTCCTGCGTCATCCCCTCGCCCCCGCAGGCCGGGCAACGGTCGCGGATCACCGCGCCGGCACCGCGGCACGCCGGGCAGGTGGTCTGCAGGCGAAAAACCCCCGCCGACTGGACCACCTGCCCGCGGCCGCCGCAGTAGTCGCAGGGCTGCGGTTGCGTCCCCTTGCGGGCGCCGCTGCCGTCGCACTCAGCACAGGTTTCGTGCCGCTCGAACTCGATCGTCTTGGTGACCCCGCGGGCCGCCTCCAGGAGCGTCAGCCGCACCTGGCAGAACACGTCACGGCCCTGGCGAGCCCGCGACTGCCGCTGCCTCGGCCCGCCGAAGATGCCCCCGCCGAACAGGTCGCCGAAGGCTTCGAAGACATCCGAGATGTCGTTGAAGTCGTGCCGCCGACCCCCCTCGACCCCGGCGTGGCCGAACCGGTCGTAGCGGCTGCGAAGGTCCTCGTCGGAGAGCACCTCGAAGGCCCGGGCCGCCTCCTTGAACCGCGTCGCGGCCTCGGTGTCGCCCGGATTCTTGTCGGGATGAAACCGGATCGCGAGCTTCCGGTAGGCGGCCGTGATCTCCGTCGCCGAGGCCCGCTTGGCGACCCCGAGCACTTCGTAGTAGTCGCGCTGGTCGACCATGGCTCCTCACCGGCCCCGGGCGGCTCCGCCGCGGGCCTACCTGACGCTGCCTTCGATCTTCCGCTTCTTCGCGTCGTCCTTGTCGAGGTTCGTCACGAGCGCCTCGGTCGTGAGCAGCAGCCCGGCGATGCTCGCCGCGTTGGTCAAGGCCACCCGCACGACCTTGACCGGGTCGATGATCCCCGCCTTGTACATGTCGACGTATTCGCCCTTGTTGGCGTCGAAGCCCACCGTGAGATCCTTGCCGGCCACCTCGTCGGCCACCACGGCCCCGTCGATGCCGCCGTTCTCGGCGATCTGCCGGATCGGCGCTTCCAGAGCCTGGAGGATGATGTCGACGCCGATCTTCTCGTCGCCCTTGGCCTGCGACCGGGCCTTTTCCACCGCCTCGCGGCAGCGGAGCAACGCCACGCCGCCCCCGGCCACGATGCCCTCCTCGACCGCCGCACGGGTGGCATGGAGGGCGTCTTCGACGCGGGCCTTCTTCTGCTTCATCTCGGCTTCGGTGCCCGCGCCGACGGAGACGATCGCCACGCCGCCGGTGAGCTTCGCCAGCCGCTCCTGGAGCTTCTCGCGGTCGTACTCGCTCTCGGTGTTCTCGATCTGGGCCCGGATCTGGTGCACGCGGGCCTGCACGGCGTCCTGCTTGCCCGCCCCCTGCACGATCGTCGTTTCGTTCTTGTCGACCGAGACCCGCTTGGCCTTCCCGAGGTGGGAGAGGTCGAGGCTCTCGAGCTTGAGGCCCAGATCCTCGCTGATCAGCGTGCCGCCGGTCAGGGTCGCGATGTCGCCGAGCAACGCCTTCCGCCGGTCGCCGAAGCCGGGCGCCTTCGAGGCACAGACCTTGAGGACGCCCTGGAGCTTGTTGACGACCAGTGCCGTCAGGGCGTCGCCCTCGACGTCCTCCGCGATGATCAGGAGCGGCTTGCCCGACTGGGCCACCTTCTCGAGCAGGGGGAGCAGGTCGCGGAGGTTCGAGATCTTCTTCTCGTGGATCAGGATCAGGCAGTCGTCGAGCTGGCACTCCATCTCGGCGGTCTTGTTGATGAAGTAGGGGGAGACGAAGCCCTTGTCGAACTGCATCCCGTCGACGAACCGGACTTCCGTCTCTGTCGTCTTGCCCTCCTCGACCGTGATCACGCCGTCCTTGCCCACCTTCTGCAGCGCCTCGGCCAGCAGGTCACCGATCGCCCGGTCGTTGTTGGCGCTGATGGCGCCGACCTGGGCGATTTCCTCCGGTCGCTCGACCTTCCGGGCCAGTTCGGCCAGCCGGTCGACCGCCGCCGTCACCGCCTTGTCGATGCCCCGGCGAACGGCCGTCGGATTGCTACCGGCGGCCACGTTGCGGGTCCCCTCGCGGAAGATCGCGCGGGCCAGCACCGTCGCGGTGGTCGTGCCGTCACCGGCGAGGTCCGACGTCTTCGAGGCCACCTCGTTGACCAGCTTCGCCCCCATGTTCTCGAAGGCGTCTTCGAGATCCACTTCCTTGCTGACCGTGACGCCGTCCTTGGTCACCGTCGGTCCGCCGAACGACTTGTCGATGATGACGTTGCGGCCGGTGGGGCCCATCGTGACGGCCACGGCGCCGGCGAGCTTCTCGACGCCCTTGAGCAGCTTGGCGCGGGCACTGTCGTCGAACATCAGTTGCTTGGGCACAGGTCGATCTCCGATTGAAGCGTTGGGGGTGGGGTGATCAGGGGGATGTTCAGGAAAGGACCTTCGCGAGGATGTCGCTCTCGCGCAGGATCTTGACCTCGTGGCCGTCGACCTCGATGTCGCTGCCCGAGTACTTGCCGTAGATGACCTCGTCGCCCACGGCGACGGCCAGCGGCGACCGCTGGCCGTTCTCGAGCAGCTTGCCCGGGCCCAACGCCAGCACGTGGCCGCGCTGCGGCTTCTCCTTCGCCGTCTCGGGAAGGACGATACCGCCGGCGGTCCGCTCCTCGGCCTCGACGGGCTCAACCACCACACGGTCGTCGAGCGGACGGATCTTCAGATTCTTCGATGCCATGATCAGAGATCTCCCAATGGTGAAAACAGTGGACTGAAAAACCTGTGAATCGCAATCGTCGGAGCGGGCTGCGGGCGGGGGATCACATCATGCCAGGCATGCCACCCATGCCGCCCATTCCTCCCATGCCACCCATACCCCCCATGCCGCCGCCCATCCCGTGGTGGTCGTGGCCTCTCCACCGGCCTCCTCCTCGTCCTTCGGGATCTCCGTGATCAAGGAGTCGGTGGTCAGCAGCAGCGCCGCCACGCTGGCGGCGTTCTGCAGGGCCGTGCGCACGACCTTCGCCGGGTCGATCACGCCGGCCGCCACCAGGTCGCCATACTCGCCCTTGTCCGCGTCGTAGCCGTCGTTCTTGCCCTTCATGTGCCGGACACGGTTCACCACGACCGACCCGTCGACTCCGGCGTTCTCGGCGATGGCGTCGAGCGGATACTTCAGCGCGTTCTTCACGATCGCCGCGCCGAGCTTCTCGTCTCCCGAGAGGTCGAGTTTCTCGATCGCCTTCTCGCTGCGCAGCAGGGCCACGCCGCCGCCGGGGACGATGCCCTCGGCGAGCGCCGCCTGGACCGCGCTCTTGGCGTCGTCGATCAGGGCCTTTCGCTCCTTCATCTCGGTCTCGGTCACGGCCCCGACGTTGATCTGGGCCACGCCGCCAGCGAGTTTCGCGAGCCGTTCCTGAAGTTTCTCGCGGTCGTAGTCGCTGGTCGTCTTCCCGATCTCGTCGCGGATTTGGGCCACGCGGCCGTCGATCGCCGACTTGCCGCCGGCCCCGCTCACGATCGTGGTGTTTTCCGCCTCGATGATCACCTTCTTGGCCCGGCCCAGATCGCTCAGCTTGACGCCGTCGAGCGCGACCCCGAGATCCTTGAAGATCGCCTGCCCGCCGGTGAGCACGGCGATGTCGCCGAGCATCGCCTTGCGGCGGTCGCCGTAGCCGGGGGCCTTGACGGCGACCGACTGCACGATCCCCCGCAGCTTGTTGACCACGAGCGTGGCCAGCGCCTCGCCCTCGACGTCCTCGGCGATGATCACCAGCGGCTTGCCCGCCTTGCTGACAGCCTCCAGCAACGGCACGAGGTTCTTGGCGCTCGAAACCTTCTCCTCGTAGACGAGGATGTAGGGGTTCTCGAACTCGCAGGTCTGGCTGTCGGCGTCGGTCACGAAGTGGGGTGAGAGGAAGCCGCGGTCGAACTGCATGCCCTCGACCACGTCGACGGTCGTCTCCGACTGCTTGCCCTCCTCGACCGTGATCACGCCGTCCTTGCCCACCTTGAGAAACGCCTCCGAGAGCACCGCGCCGATCGTCGGGTCGTTGTTGCCGGCGATCGTGGCGATCTGGGTGAGTTCCTTCTTGTTCTTCTCGTCCACCTTCGTGGCCATCGCGAGCACGGCCTTCGACACGGCCTCGACCGCCTTGTGGATGCCGCGCGACAGCGCCATCGGGTCGGCGCCCGCGGCGATCATCTTGAGACCCTCGCGGTAAATCGCCTCGGCCAGCACGGTCGCGGTGGTCGTACCGTCGCCGGCGACGTCGTTGGTCTTGCTGGCGGCCTCCTTGACGAGCTGGGCCCCGAGGTTCTCGTACGGATCCTCGAGTTCGATGTCTTCGGCGACGGTGACGCCGTCCTTGGTCACCTTGGGTGAGCCCCAGCCTTTGTCGAGCACCGCGTTGCGGCCGCGGGGGCCGAGCGTGCTTTTCACCGCCCGGGCGAGCTTCGAAACGCCGGCGAGCAGGGGCTGGCGGGCCTCATCGTCGAACACCATCTGTTTTGCCACGACAATCTCCTCCGGAGGACGTAGACCGGCCCGGTCGCACACGACCGCATTTGGCAGGCCCGTGACGGGTTGCCCAGACGGAATGCAACCCGCGTGCCGCGGGCGGTCGGGGGTGCTGGATCACGGGAAAAACCTGTGAAACATCGGCGTCAATCGCTTGGAACCCGTGAGCCAGTGCCGTTTTGGCAGGGTCCTTGGTGACGAGAGCTCGCGGTTGCCCATGCCATCTCGCCGGACTTTCACAGCGTCTCGGGTAGCGTCGGCTCGGGGTCGCCCGTGCCATCTCGCGGACGCTCGCTGCGGCCCTCCAGGCCTCCGCTCGCTCGGAGGAAACCTCGCTTTCGCCCTCCGGGCTGCGCTCGGTTTCCTACGCCGCTCGATTGGCACGGGCGACCCCGAGCCGGTCCAACGGTGGAGGCGGCGTCACGCCCATGCGGACATGCGGCACAGATTCGTCTGAACGCCCGCCGCGCGCCACAACGCGCACGACCACGGCCGCGGGATTCGTCTGAACCCGCACCGCGCGCCACCCAGCGCACGACCACGGCCGCCCGGAGGTGCGGCCGGCGGCAGCGGCCGAAGGCCGGAGTGCCGCCAAGCCCGCCGGGGCCATGGATGGCCCGGCGGGCGTTAAGCTGGCGCCCAGTCGATCTCGCCCTCGAGGCCGCGGCAGAAGGCGGCGAGCAGATCGGCGGTGCGGTCGGCGTCCTCGAGCGACACCATCTCCACGGCCGAGTGCATGTAGCGGTTGGGCACGCTCACGAGGCCCGTCGCCACGCCCGACCGCGTCGTTTGCAGGGCGTTGGCGTCGGTGGGGGTGGCCCGGCCGCTGGCGCCCAACTGGATCGGGATGCCACCCTGGGCGGCCGCGGCGAGCAGGCGGTCGACCACGTGCGGATTCATGTTCGGGCCGCGGTAGACGACCGGTCCCTTGCCCAGGGCGATGTCACCCTCGCTCTTCTTGTCGATCGTGGGACAGTCGGTCGCGTGCGTCACGTCGACCGCGATCGCCACCTGGGGATCGACGCCGTGGGCGCTGGTCTGGGCCCCGCGCAGGCCGATCTCCTCCTGCACGGTCGAGGCGACGAACAGGCCGCAGGGGAGGGGGCCGGCGGCGACCGCTCGCCGAAACGCCTCGACCACGACCCAGAGGCCGATCTTGTCGTCCATGGCCACGGACACGGCTCGGCCATTCCGCAACTCCTGGGCCTTGAGTTCGAGCGTGATCGAGTCGCCCGTGCGCACCACCCGCTCGCAGTCGGCCTTGTCGGTGGCCCCGATGTCGATCCACAGGTCCTTCATCTTCGGCACCTGCTTCCGCTCCTCCTCGGTGAGCAGGTGGATGGGCTTGCGGCTCATCACCCCCGCGATCGGCCCTGAGGCCGTCCAGATCGTCACCCGGGCGCCGATCAGCTGGATCGGATCCCAGCCGCCGATCGGCTGGACGGAGATGAAGCCGTCGGTGTCGATGTATTGCACGATCAGACCGATCTGGTCGCAGTGGCCCGCCAGCATCATCCGCTGACGACCGGCCCCGCTTTTGCCGGCGATCACGTTGCCGTGGGAGTCGGTGGTGATCGTGTCGGCCGAGCCCGCGAGGTAGTCCCGCACCAGCCGCTGCACGGGCTGCTCGTAGCCGGACGGGCTCGGCGTGTGGAGGAGGCTCCAGAGAAACTCGCGGGCGGATGCATCCATGAGGGTCGTCGTGCTCCAGGCGGGCGGGTCGAGTCGGGCGGCTCAGGTCGCGGCGATCGCCGTTGTACGCGATTCAAGGAGCCGGCGTCAGCCGGTATGTGGCCGCCAGCGCGATGAACGCACCGGCCGATTCCCTGACCCGGGCGCCGCCAGCGGGGTCGCCGGCCAGTTCCTCGGCCATGATCGCGGCCACGTCGGCGGCCACGCTCGCCGCGGCCGCGGCGTCGAGAAACAGCCAGCGGGAGCGGCGGGCGAGGACGTCCTCCACCGTGCGGGCGAACTCGTGCCTGACGGCGAACCGCACCATCGCCTCGCTGAGCCCGGGCAGCAGGTCGCGGGTCGCTCCGGGCAGGGCAGCGACCGCCGCCGCCTCGCTTCCATACAGATGCAGGCCGGGCGGCGCCGAGAGCGGCACGCGGGCCGCGCCCGGCGGGGGCGCACCGACGAGTCGCAGCGTCCGGGTCACTCCAGCAGGCCGCTCCGGCAGGAGGTCCGCCCGGAAGCAGGCGGCGAGCACGTCTTCAGCCATCGCCCGGTAGGTCGTCCACTTGCCGCCGGTCACGGTCACGAGGCCGTGCTTCGAGACTTCGATCGCGTGCTCCCGGGAAATCCGCTTGGTGTCGCGGCCTTCGGCCTGGGGCGGCTTGACGAGCGGTCGCAGACCGGCCCAGGCACTGCGCACGTCGGCCCGGCGCGGTGGCCGGGCGAGGTAGTTGGCCGCCTCGGCAAGGATGAAGTCGACTTCCTCGGCGAGCGGCCGCGGGTCTGAATCCGGCCCGCTGCCGGACGCCGGGAGTGGCGTGTCAGTGGTTCCCAGGATCAGCTTGCCGAGCCAGGGCACGGCGAAGAGCACCCGGCCGTCGCTGGTCTTGGGCACGATCAGCGCGTGGTCTCCGGGGAAAAACCCGCGGTCCACGACGAGATGGGCGCCCTGGCTCGGGCTCACCATCGTCGCGGCCGAGGCGTCGTCGAGCCGCCGCACCGAGTCCACCCAGACGCCCGTGGCGTTCACGACGCAGCGGGCGGAGACGGTGAACCGCCGCCCGGTCTCGCGGTCCTCGACCTCGACGCCGTGCACCCGGGCTGTCGCGGGGCCGCCTGTGTCTGTGGCGAGGCCGACCACGCGGCAGTAGGTCAGCACGGTCGCGCCGTGCGCCTCGGCCGTGCGGGCCAGGGCCACCGCCAGCCGCGCGTCGTCGAACTGCCCGTCGACATAGGTCACGCCGCCGGCGAGCCCGTCGGCCCGCGTGCCCGGCGCGAGGGCGAGGAGCCGGGAGGGGCCCGGCAACCCGGCCCGGCCGAGCGAGGCGCCGCCGGCCAGGGCGTCGTAGACCGCGAGCCCCGCGCCGTAAAACCATCGGTCCCAGAGCCGCCCCCGCCAGCCGTAGGTGGGCAGGACGAAGGGCAGGGCCGAGGCCAGGTGAGCCGCGTTTGCGAGCACGAGCGCCCGCTCACGGAGCGCCTCGCGGACGAGCTTGAAGTCGCCCTGCGCGAGATACCGCACGCCGCCATGCACGAGTTTCGTGGCCCGGCTGGACGTGCCCTTGGCGACATCGTCGGCCTCGAAGAGGGCCACGGAAAAACCTCGGGCCGCCGCGTCGAGGGCCACGCCGAGCCCCGTCGCCCCTCCCCCCACGACCACCAGGTCCAGCGGGTTTCGAGACGGCGCATGCACCGCCAGGCAATCCCAGGCTTTGGATCGCCGGTCGCGTTCAGGGCATGACATTGGTCCCCCTTCCCTCGCAGGCACTCCGCTTGCCTAACCGGATGCCGAAGCACTCCGGCGTGGGGCGTCGGATGGGCTCGACCGTTCCCAGGCGCAGCGATACAGCTCGTAATCGAGGGGGTGGTTCGCCATGAACTCCTCCCGCAGGTCGCCCACCTCCTCGACGGGGGCCGCGTTGACGTTCAAGCGCGGCAATCCCGCGCTGTCAACCGACAGCCCCAAGGCGGTCGCGATCCCTTGCAGAGACACTTCCATTCGCTCGACCACGCCGATGGCGACGAAGTGTCGGTCGAACATCTGTTCGTAGTTGTCGGCGGTGATGAAACCGGGGAAAAAGCTGATCGCCCCGTCCCGCTTTTGCCGCAGGTAGTCACGCAGACCTTCGCTCGGGGCGGGGCGCGTCGGGTCGGCTTGATGTTGCCGAACGAGGTGGCGGTAGCCGGAAACAGCGCGTTCGAACGGATCGCGCAGCACGGTCACGAACTGCCGGACCTCCGGGTAGTAGTCGTCCACGCCAAACCCGCGGCGGCGATTGAAATGCCCATAGATCGCCAGCGGGTGGCCGGCCGAAGGCAGGGCCGACAGGTCGTGACGCAGCGGCAGGCTTCCGTCGTGAACGCCGGCGTAGTGCTCGAGCAAGCCCGGCCCGAACCACCCGCGAAAGATTTCTCGCAGACTCGTGCCGGCGGTCTTCGGGACATGAAGGAAGATGAGGGGAGAGCCCGGGTCGTATGGCCGCATGGGGGATCCACCGCTGGGCGACGCGAACCCTGCCCGCGCGGCACCGCGGAGCAGCGATGGAGTCGCAGCCGGCTCCAGAGTAGCATGCTCGATGCTGGAGGCAGCAAGGCCGCGACGGTGCCAACTCGCTGCGGACAGACCTCCCACGTTCGTCACGGGCAAGGGTGTCGCCATGAGGGCCTTCCGTCTGTTCGCGGTGTCGGCGCTGGCCGTGATGGGGAGCGGCGGCGCGGGAGCGAGCGACCCTGGCGCAGCGGCACTCCAGGTGGCGACGGCCCGGGCGATCCTCGACGGCTGGCACGCCGAGGCGCCGGAGCCGGGCGAGCGGCTCCTGCACGTGATCGCCTGGCGGAGCAACGACCGCGGCTTTCCGGCCGATCAGCGGGCCCGCCTCGACCGGATCATGACCCACATCCAGGGCTTCTACCGCCGGGAGATGGAACGGCATGGATTCGGCCCGCGGTCGATCCGACTGGATCGCGACTCGGGCGGCAGGCTCGTCGTGCACGAAGTGGTCGGCGAGGGCGGCTGGGCCGACTACGACGGGCCGGACGGGGGACGGATCCGCAGGGAATGCGTTCCGGTGCTGCGGGCCAAGGGGATCGACATCGACCGCGAGACGGTGATGATCTTCACGAATCTCGCCGAATGGGATCCCGAGACGCTCTCCTTCCGCCACAAGAGCCCCTACTACGCCAGCGGCGGGGAGCGGCAGGGCACGGCCTGGCAGCTCGACAGCCCCGAACTCGACACGACGAACCTCGCCGCCAAGGAGCCGCTCGTGCAGGACGGCCAGTACGGCCGGATCTCGCTGGGCAAGCACAACTCGATCTTCATCGGCGGCATCGCCCACGAGCTCGGCCACGCCCTCGGCCTGCCCCACTGTCGCGAGCGGCCCGACGAGGCGGTGCGGGGCACGGCGCTGATGGGCAGCGGCAACCAGACCTACGGCGACGAGCTCCGGGGCGAGGGGAAGGGCTCGTTTCTGACGCTCGCGCACGCCCTGCGGCTCGCGTCGCACCCGCAGTTTTCGGGTTCCGTGAAGGGGCTGGGCACCGCGGTGCGCGGCTCGCTGACCGACCTCGCCGTCGAGCCGGCGGCCGATCGCCGATCCTTTCGGGTCGCCGGTCGGGTAACCGGGGAGCCGCCGGTGTATGCGGTCGTCGGCTACCTCGACCCGGCCGGGGGCGGCGACTACGACGCCCGGACGGTCACGGCGGTGCCCGATGCCGAGGGGCGGTTCTCGGTGGACTGTGCCGCGCTCGTGCCCGGGCGGGCCGCCGAGCTGCGGCTGGTCGCCTGCCACGCCAACGGCGCGACCAGCGGGATCGGCCAGCCGTATGCCGTCATGCAGGACGGCACGGTGGATGTGGAGACGATGCAGGTCGCGTTCGGGCTCGGGGCGTTTCTCGACGCGCTGGCCGACAAAGGGCCGGAGGCGGCCCGGGGGGTGGCGCCGGCCGAGGGCGCGGCGGGGCGATTCGCGGCGGCCGTGCTCGCGGGCCGAGCCGCAACGCGGGAAACGGTCGTCGCCGCGAACGCCCCGGCCTCGACCGCGGGCCTTCGGCTTTCCGCCTGCCGGCCCGCCGAGGCAAAGGTGGGCTGGCTCACCCCGGCGTATGACCACCTGCCGCGGCGCGAGGCCGTGATCGAATCGGCCGGACGACTCTACGAGAGCGGCATCTACGCCCACGCCCCGGCCCTGCATCGCTACGACCTGGCCGGCACGTGGCGGCGACTCCGGGGGGCCTGCGGCCTGCCGACCCAGTCGGGCGGGTCGGTCGTGTTCCTGATCAAGGCCGACGGCCGCGAGGTGTTCCGGTCGCCGAAGCTCGTGCCGGGGAGGACGGCGTCGTACGACCTCGACCTCGGCGGCGTGACGACCCTGGAACTCGTGACGGAGGACGGCGGCGACGGCACCGGGGCCGACTGGGGTGTCTGGCTGGCGCCGCAGCTGTCGCGGTAGTCTCACCAGGGCGATGGGGCGGGGCTGACCGGCGGTCGCGATGCCCGACCGTCCCGGGGGCCTCCGATCCAAGGCCTCCATGGCGGCATAACCGGCAGAACCGTTCCCGCACCCTGAGCCGGGTTCGTGCGGCCTTCCTTCCGGGCGTGGGCTAGGCTCGGTAGGATCGACCCGTCGCCTCCCGCCCCCTCGCCAGCCCCGCCATGAACGAGCCCGTCCGCGTCGGTGTCGTCGGCCTGGGTACGGTCGGGTCGGGAGTGGTGCGGCTGCTGGTCGGCTCGGCGGACCACATCACCCGGCACGCCGGGCGGTCGATCGTGGTGGAGCGGGCCGTCGTCCGGGACCGTTCGAAGCCGCGGAATCTGCCGCTCGCCCCCGATCGCATCTCCACCGACATCCGCACCGTCTCCCGGGACGACTCGATCACCGTGGCCGCGTTGCTGGTGGGCGGCCTCGAGCCCGCGCGGTCGATGGCGATCGACCTGCTCGAGCACGGGAAGGACGTGGTCACCGCCAACAAGGCCCTGATCGCCGAGCACGGCCCCGAACTCTTCGACCTGGCGCGGCGGCTCGGCCGCTCGATCGCCTTCGAGGCGGCGGCCGCCGGCGGGATCCCGATCGTCGCGGCCATCGGCCAGTGCCTGGCCGCCAACCAAATCGAGAGCATTCGCGGCATCCTCAACGGCACCAGCAACTTCATCCTCTCGAAGATGGAGGAGGAAGGAGCCGACTACACCGCCGTCTTGCGGGCCGCCCAGGAGGCCGGCTACGCCGAGGCCGACCCGGCCATGGACGTCGACGGCACCGACGCGGCCCACAAGCTCGCGATCCTCTCGCACCTCGCCTTCGGCGTCTGGGTGCCGTGGGCCGACATTCCCCGGACGGGCATCGAGCAGATCGACCAGGGCCTGATGGCCTACGCCGCCAAGCTCGGCTACCGGATCCGGCTGGTGGCCTCGGCGACGCGGGTCGACGGCCGGCTCGCGATGCGGGTCTCCCCGACGCTCGTCAAGGTGGGCACTCCGCTGGCCGAGACCCGCGGCGCCTACAACGCCGTGAGCATCGTCGGCGACGCCGTGGGCCGGCTGTTCTTTCACGGGCTGGGCGCCGGGCAGATGCCCACCGCCTCGGCCGTCGTCGCCGACATCATCGACACGGTCGTGGGCCGGGCGGCGATCACGTTCCAGGCCACCGGCGTCCTCGATGCGGAGAGCCCGGCGGCGCGGATCGCCGGCGTGGAGATGCCCCAGCGGCATTTCCTCCGGATCCCCGTCCTCGATCGTCCCGGAGTGATGGCCGAGATCTCGGGCATTCTTGGCCGCCACGGCGTGTCGATCGCCTCGCTTATCCAGCACGAGAGCGGCACCGGTGGCCCGGTGCCGCTGGTGATCATGACCCACCACTGCCCGCCGAGCGCCGTGGCCGCGGCGCTCGCCGAGATCGGCCGTTCGGCCGTGGTCCGGGGCGGGTGCGACTGTCTGCCCGTGCTCGACGATTGGCGGCCCGCCGAGCCGCGGCAGGAGCCCTGAGCCGACCATGAAGTACGTGATCGTGATTCCCGACGGCGCGGCCGACGAGCCGCAGGCGGCCCTCGGCGGCAGGACGCCGCTCCAGGCGGCCACCACGCCCGCCCTCGACGCCCTCGCAGCCCGCGGCCGGGTGGGATTGACCAACCACGTGCCCGACTCGCTGCCCCCTGGCTCCGAGGTGGCCTGCATGAGCCTGATGGGCTACGACCCGCTCGTGTATTTCACCGGCCGCGCGCCGCTCGAGGCCGCGGCCAAGGGGATCGTGCTCGGGCCCCGCGACCTGGCCGTGCGGTGCAACCTCGTCACCATCCGCCAGCACGGCGCCGAGCGGGTGATGGAAGACTTCACCGCCGGCCACGTTTCCACCGAAGAGGCCACCGAGCTGCTCGCGGCCTGCCAGCGCGGCCTGGCCGCCGATTTCCCCGCGCTGGCCGCGGCCTGGAGCTTCGAGCCCGGGGTGAGCTACCGCAACCTGCTGCTCTACCGGGGCGAGGACTGCTGCGCCGCGCAGGCCGCCGAGGATCCCGCGGCCGGGCTGCCGCTCGGCGCCGACCTCCGCACCACGCCGCCGCACGACCTGATGGACAAGCCGGTGGTGGATCACTTCCCCCGGGGCACCGGCAGCCGGCTGCTCACCGAGATCATGGCCCGGAGCGCCGGCTGGCTGGCGGATCATCCCGTCACCAAGAGGCGGGTCGCCTCCGGACTGCGGCCCGCCACCCACGTCTGGCTCTGGGGCGCGGGCCGGGCGCCGGCCTTCGAGCCGTTCGCGGCCAAATACGGCCGCTCGGGCACCATGATCACGGCCGTCGACCTGCTCCGCGGTCTCGCCGCGCTCGCGGGCTGGAAGCGGTTGGAAGTGCCGGGTGCCACGGGCTATCTCGACACCGACTACGCCGCCAAGGGGCGGGCCGCGATCGCCGAGCTGGCCACGGCCGACCTCGTCTGCGTGCACGTCGAGGCCCCGGACGAGGCCAGCCATCAGGGCGACGCCGCCGCCAAGGTCAAGGCGATCGAGGAGATCGACGCCAAGATCGTGGCCCCGCTGGCCGCCCACCTCGCCGCGCTCGGCGACCACCGGATCCTCGTCTGCCCCGACCATCCGACGTTCCTCGCCACGAAGACCCATTCCCGCGGCGGTGTTCCCTATGTGATGGCCGGCAGCGGGGTCGTCGCCACGGGAGCCGCCGCCTACCACGAGGCCGCGGCGACGGCGACCGGCGACCGGGTCGAGCCGGGCTGGACGCTGATGGGCAGGTTGCTCGAGGGTTGATCGTCATCGGGCCCGCTTGGCCGGGCCCCGGCAGGAGAGGCATACGCATGGCACTGGTCGTCCAGAAGTTCGGCGGCACGAGCGTCGCCGACCCCCAGAAGATCAAGGCGGCCGCCGCCAAGGCGATCGCGCGTCACGACGCGGGGGACCAGGTCGTCGTGGTGGTGAGCGCCATGGGCCACCAGACCGATCAGCTGGTGGAACTCGCCGGCGAGATCACGCCCCGGCCGAACGCCCGCGAGATGGACATGCTGCTCTCCACGGGCGAGCAGGTGAGCGTGGCCCTGTTCGCGATGGCGATCCAGGCGGCGGGCCGCGAGGCGGTGAGCCTGACGGGCGCGCAGATCGGCATCCGCACCGACAGCCGCCACGGCAAGGCCCGGATCAAGTCGATCTCGACCGACCACGTGCGCTCGCTGCTCGACAGCGGAGCGATCGTGATCGCCGCGGGGTTTCAGGGGATCGACCAGCACGGCAACATCACCACGCTGGGTCGCGGCGGCTCCGACACCACGGCCGTGGCGCTGGCCGCGGTGCTGGGCGCCGACCTGTGCGAGATCTACACCGACGTCGACGGCATCTACACCACCGACCCGCGGATCCTGCCGGCCGCCCGGCGGCTGTCGTCGATCGCCTACGACGAGATGCTCGAACTCGCCAGCCTGGGCGCGGGCGTGATGCACTCCCGGTCGATCGAGTTCGCCAAGAAGTTCGGGGTGCCCGTGATGGTGCGGTCGAGTTTCAAGGACATGCCGGGCACGATGATCCTGCCGGCCGACCGGGCCAAGCCGCGGCCCGCCAGCGGGGTGGCCCTGGCCAAGGACGAAGCCCGGATCACGCTCGAGAGCGTGCCCGACGAGCCCGGCACGAGCCATGCCCTGTTTTCGGAACTGGCGGCGGCGGGAATCGCCGTCGACATGATCGTCCAGAACGTGGGGCAGGGGGGCCGGGCCGACATCTCGTTCACCGTGCCGAGCGACGACCTGCAGCAGGCCGTCGAGGTCAGCCGGCGGGTGTCCATGGCGCTGGGCGCCGCCGGCGTGTCGCACGACGACGGGGTGGCGAAGGTGTCGGTCGTGGGCGTGGGCATGGCGCGTGAGGAGGGCGTGGCGGGGCGGATGTTCCGGGCCCTCGCCCAGGCCGGGATCAACGTCCGCATGATCACCACCAGCGAGATCAAGATCTCCGCGCTCGTGAGCCGGGCCGAAGCCCCGCGGGCCGTGGCGGCGGTGCATGCCGCCTTCGGCCTCGAGACGCCGACTCCCGGCGAGACGGTCGATGTCGAGGATCACGGGGCGAAGCCGAGCCCGCTCGACGTGGTGCGGCGGCTCGAAGGGATGGAGGATCTCGCCATCGAGGACTGCGTGCTCGATTGCTCGCAGGCGCTCGTGACGCTCCTCGACCTGCCCGACACGCCCGGCGTGGCGGCCGACGTGTTCGCCGAGGTGGGCCGGGCCGGGCTGTTCGTGGACATGATCGTGCAGAGCCACCCGCGGGAGGGCCGGGCCGAGATCTCGTTCACGGTGCCGGCGGGCGACGCCGAGCGGGCGACCGCGGCGGCCCGGGGGATCGCGGCTGCCCGGGGTGCGACGGTCGCCGACGTGCCCCACGTGGCCAAGCTCTCGATCACCGGCGTCGGCATCCGCAGCCACGCCGGCGTGGCCGACCGGCTGTTTCAGCCGCTCACGGAGGCGGGCATCAACATCGACCTCGTGAACACGAGCGAGGTGCGGCTGAACGTGATCGTGGCGGCCGAGCACGGCGGCCGCGCCCTGGCGGTGCTCCGCAAGGCCTTCGGGCTGCCCTCGTCCGGTGGCCGGGAAGCGGCGGCCAGCCCGGCCTGACCGCGACGGCGCTCAGCCGAGCACGTTCTCGAGCACGTCCTCGGCCACGTAGATCGGGAGGTTCGGCTCGCAGGTGACGGCCACCGCGATCGCGTCGGAGGGCCGGGCGTCGATCTCCACGATCTCGCCGTCCTTGAGCACGCGGATCACGGCGTAGTAGGTGTGCTCCTTGAGCTCGGAGATCACCACGTCCTGAAACTCTCCGCCGAGCAGCTCGACCGCCGCCACGAGCAGGTCGTGGGTCAGGGGGCGCGGCGTCTGGTGATGCTTCACGCGGCGGTCGATGCTGGTGGCCTCGAACAGCCCGATGATGATCGGAAAGGTGCGGTTGCCGTCGACCTCGGTGAGGTACACGACCTGCTGGTCGTTGACCTCGCTGATGATGATCCGAGAGAGTTCCATCTGGACGCTCATGGCGTGCTCCTGACACGGGGCCGGCCCGACGCGTCCGCCCGGTTGCGTCCAGCCACCGCCGGAGTGTACCCCAGGTCGGGCCGCGGGATCAGCCGCCCGCATTTCCCTGGCGGGCCCGCAGCGCCGCCAGCGCGGCCCTGCCCTTGGCCAGCCGGTCCTCGAGCTCGGCGAGCTGGGCCCGCTCCGCCGCCACCACGGCCTCGGGCGCCCGGGCGGTGAACGTCTCGTTGAGGAGCTTGGCCCGTTTGGCCGCGATGAAGCCCTCGGTCTTGACGTGGTCCTTTTCGAGCCGGGCGATCTCCGCATCCACATCGACCAGCTCGGCGAGGTCCACGAACACGTCGCAGCCGGCCGCCGTGCCCGCGGTCGCGCCGGCGGCACCGACGGCCGCCGGGCCGACCGCCGTCAGTTCGACCGCCGCCATCGACTCGATCGCGGCACGCATCGGCTCGAGCAACTCCGCCACATCGGCGGTCGCGCGGATCGCGGCGGGCACCCGCGTGCGGGGAGGCACGTTCTGCCGGGCGCGGATCTCGCGGATCGCTCCGACCACGGCGAGGAACGTGCCGAACTGCCGCTCCGTCCGCTCGTCGGTCCAGGTCGCCGGCGGGTCGGGCCAGCGGGCCTGCATGATCGAGACAGGCAGCGGGCCGCCGTCGTCCCAGGGCAGGCGGCGGCCGCCGGCCGCCTCGCCGAGGTGCTGCCAGATCTCCTCGGTCACGAAGGGCATGATCGGGTGGAGCAGCCGCAGGATCGTGTCGAGCCCCGCCACCAGCATCGCCCGGGCCTGGTCGCGATGGGCGGGGTCGGCCAGCCGCGGCTTGCAGAGCTCGAGATAGGCGCTACAGAACTCGTCCCAGGCGAAGCCGTAGAGGATCCGCGCGAGTTCGGCATAGCGATACTCGTCGATCGCCTTGGTCGCCTCGCGGGCCACGCTCGCCAGGCGGCTGGCCAGCCAGCGATCGGCCAGTTCCGCGTTGGCCACGACGCCGGCCGTGATCGGCCCCACCGGGGCGCCCCCCTCGAGGCCCATCAGCACGAACCGGGTGGCGTTCCAGAGCTTGTTGGAGAAGTTGCGGCCGGCCTCGAATTTCTCGCTCACCGCCGGGCCGCGGGGCAGGACCAGGTCGGCCTCGCCCGTGGCCCACTGCGTGCGGAAGGGCTTGCCGCACTTCGGGCAGTCGATTCGCGGCCTGGTGCGGTTCTGCGTCGTCTGCTCGACCAGGTGGCCGCAGGCCGGGCACTGGAAGTCGACCGGCATCCTCACGTCCTGGGTCTCGGTGGCCATCCCGGCCAGCGCGAACCGCAGCGCGTCGGCGCCGAGGGCCTCGATCACGTCGACCGGATCGACGCCGTTGCCCTTGCTCTTGCTCATCGTCTCGCCGTAGCGGTCGAGGATCTTCGGATGGATCGAGACCTCGCGGAACGGGACCTCGCCGGTGTCGAAGACGCCCATGATCACCATCCGGGCCACCCAGAGCGTGAGGATGTCGCGGCTCGTGACCAGCGTGGTCGTGGGGTAGAAGCAGGCGAGTTCGGGCGTGACCGCAGGCCAGCCGAGCGTGGAGTGGGGCCAGAGCGCCGACGAGAACCAGGTGTCGAGAACGTCGGGATCGCGGACGAGCGGCCGGCCGGCGACCGTCTCCGTGGGGAGCGTTTCAACGCTCGCACAGACGAACCAGCCGCCGCCGTCGTCGCCGGTCCAGGCGATCGTGTCGCAGCTGCCGAAGGCCGCGGCCAGGTCGCTCTCCGTGACGCCCGTCACGTGCCAGATCGGGATCCGGTGGCCCCACCAGAGCTGGCGGCTCACGGGCCAGTCCCGCTTCTCGGAGAGCCAGTCGAGGTATCCCTTGGCGTAGCGTTCGGGCACGATCCTGATCCGGCCGGTCGCCACCGCGTCGATCGCCGGCTGGGCCAGGTCGGCCATCCGGATGAACCACTGGTCGGCGAGATAGGGCTCGATCGGCGTCTTCGACCGGTCGGAGTGGGCCAGTTCGATGAGCCGGTCCTCGACCCGTTCGAGCTGGCCGGCCGTCTCCAGATCGGCCACGACCTTGTCCCGGGCCTTCTTGATCGTGAGGCCGGCGTAGGGCCCGGCGGCGGTGTTGAGCGTGCCATTCGGCTCGAGGATGTTGACCATCGGGAGGGATCGCCGCAGGCCGACGTCGTAGTCGTTGGGATCGTGGGCGGGCGTGATCTTGACGCAGCCGCTCCCGAGTTCGGGCTTGGCCCACTCGTCGGCCACGAGCGGGATCGCCCGGCCGAGCAGGGGGAGGCGAACCTGGCGGCCCGCCCGGGCCATCCGGGCGAGCGTCGCGAGCCCCGGCAGCAGGTCGCGGCGCCGGGCGGCGAGATCCTCGAGGGCTGCGTCGATCGCCGGCTGTTCCTTGGCCGGGGCGGCGGCCCGCTTCGCCCGGAGTTCCTGCTCCACGCGGTCGAGCGCGGCCGCGGGATCGGGATGGACGGCGACGGCCGTGTCGCCGAGCAGCGTCTCGGGCCGGGTCGTGGCCACGGTCACGCTCGCCGGCTCGCCCGGCTGCGGCTCGATCACGTCGTAGCGGATGTGCCAGAAGTGGCCCTTCACCTCCTCGTGAAAGACCTCGTCGTCGCTGACGGCCGTCTGGAGGAAGGTGTCCCAGTTGACGAGCCGCTTGCCGCGGCGGACGAGGCCGCGCTTGAAGAGCCGGAAGAACGCCTCGCGGACGGCCGCCGCGCACCGCTCGTCGAGCGTGAACCGCGTGCGGTCCCAGTCGCAGGAGGCGCCGAGGTCCCGGAGCTGGCCGAGGATCCGCTTCTCGTACTGCTCCTTCCAGGCCCAGATCCGCGCCACGAGGGCCTCCCGGCCGAGGTCGTGCCGCGACTTCTTCTCCTCCTCCAACAGCCGCCGCTCCACCACCGCCTGGGTGGCGATGCCGGCATGGTCGGTGCCGGGCATCCAGAGCGTCCGGTAGCCCTGCATCCGCCGGGCCCGCACGAGGATGTCCTGGAGCGTGTTGTTGAGCGCGTGGCCGAGGTGCAGCGCCCCGGTCACGTTGGGCGGAGGGATGACGATCGAGAACACACGGCCGGCCGGGGTGCCGGGAGCCGGCGGCTCGGCGTGCCAGGCCCGCAGGGAATCCCAGAGGGCCCTGCACCGGGCCTGGGCGGCCTGATGGTCGTAATGCTTGGCGAGTTCGGTCATGGGGCCGCAACGGAGGCGAAAACCGCACAGAGTAGCCGAACCGGCGCGGTTTTCACCATGTCGATCAGCGGGCGGCGGCCTTGGTCGCCGGGGCCAGCCGGAACACGCCCTGCCCGGTCGGCGAGCTGGTGAGCACGTAGGCCTCGCCGTCGGCGTCGGTGCCGAACCCGTAGATCGGCAGGCCGCTCCAGGGGATCTTCACGTTCGTCGCCTTGCCCGCGGCTTCATCGAGCTTCAACGCCCAGAGGCGGCCGGAGACGAAGTCACCGTAGAGGTAGGCGCCGACGAGCTCGGGGATCGCCTTGCCCCGATAGACGAACCCGCCGGTGATGCTCTTGCCGATCTGGTGATCGTATTGCCAGACCGGATCGACGAACGCGTCGGCGGCTGCCGGCCGGTTGCCGAAGGGCAGCGTTCCCTCGCGGACGCTCCAGCCGTAGTTGCCCCCCTTGGTCACGACGTCGATCTCTTCCCACTGGTCCTGGCCGACATCGGCCGCCCACAGCCTGCCCGTGACGCGGTCAAAGGCGATCTGCCAGGGGTTGCGGAAGCCGCGGGCGAAGATCTCGCCGCGGGCGTTCGCCGTCCCGACGAAGGGGTTGTCGGCGGGAATGGCATAGGCCCGGCCGTCCTCTCGCCGGTCGACGTCGATCCGCAGGATCTTGCCGAGCAGCGTGTCGAGCTTCTGGCCGTTGCCGAAGGGGTCGTCGCGGCTGCCGCCGTCACCGAGACCGAAGTAGAGGAAGCCGTCGGGCCCGAAGGCGATCGAGCCGCCGTTGTGGTTCCAGAACGGCTGATCCACCGCGAGCACGAGTTCCTCGCCGGCCGGGTCGGCCCGGTCGGGATCGTCGGCCTTGACCTTGAAGCGGGCCAGGTGCTCGACCCGCTTGTCTCCCTTGAGGCTGTAGGTCACGAAGAACTCGCCGTTCTCCTTGAACCTCGGATGAAAGGCGAGGCCGAGCAGGCCCTCCTCGTTGTATTTTCCCCAGGGCGAGGTCTCGGGCCGCAGGTCGAGAAACAGCGTACCGGCGACCGACCCGGGCTTGAAGACGTGGATCATCCCCGACTGGTCCAGCACGAACCGGCGGCCCGAACCGTCGCCGGCGTGGGTCACGACGAGCGGCCGCAGCGGCACGACCGGCGCGCCATCGGCGGACTCGGGCGACCAGCCCTCCCACGTCGCTTCCGGCAACGCCGCCACCGCCTCGACGGCTGCGGTGCCGTCCTCGAACGGGATGGGGCTCCCGTCGCCGGGTAGCTCCCGCACCTTGATCGAGCGGAAGGCCACCTCGTCACCGTGGTCCTGCAAGCAGATGTGGCCGCGCTCGGCCTTGCCGAACTTCGGAAAGGCGGCGAACTTGCTCTTGGCCACCCGCTCGTCCCAATCCTTGCTCCCCTTCTTGAATCGCTCGTAGACCACGCCGTTGACGGCCACCTCGCCGCCGCCCGGCGCCACGCGGAGGTAGACGTGGTTCCACTCGCCGGCCGGCCGTGTGGCGTCGAGGTGCTCCGGCGGCGTGCGGCCCGCCGCCTCGTCCAGCTGCCGCACCCAGCCGGGAACCTGCGGCGCATAGAGCTGGTAGAGCCAGCCGGCCCGCTGCGGATCCTTGCCCGCGGCGTTGTCGAGCACCTGCACCTCGGGGCCGGTCTTCCAGGGCTGTGGCTCCTCCTCGGTGACGTGGAACATGATGCCGCTGTTGCCGCCAGGCGCGATCTTGTATTCGAGCTGCAACTCGAAGGCCTCGAACTGGTCGCGGGTGACGATGTCGCCGGCACCCCTGCCGGCCCGCACGAGCGCGCCGTCACGCACCTGCCAGCCGTCACCGAGACTCTCCTTGCGATAGTTGCGGAAGGCTGCGGGGCTCGCGCCGTCGAAGAGGAGCTTCCAGCCAGCCCGCTCTTCCGCGTCGTTGAGCGTGTTGGCCGGTTGCTCGGCCCGGCTGGCGACCAGCGGCGCCGACAGGGCCAGGATCAGGAACACCAACCGGTGGGGGAGTTGCAGCGGCATGAAACGCGATCTCCGGGGTGGGGGCATGAGCGTGAGGCGCGACGGGAGCCGTCGCTGGTTCAGTCGAACCACTCGTCGTGCGGGTCGAACGCGGGCACCGGGATGTTGACGATCCGCAGGTTGCCGACGGCCCGGTGGCGGCAGCCGGGCTTGATGAAGATCGCCGTCATCGGCCGGACGGCGACCAGCTCGCCGTCGAGTTCCATGTGGCCCTCGCCCTCGAGCACGAGATAGATCTCGGTGAGCTTCTTGTGGTAGTGGGTCTTGGCCTCGCGGGAGATATCCACCATGTGGATCGTGGCGACGGGGTTGTCGTCGGCCACGAAGGCCCGCCGCGTCGATCCGCAGGGGCAGGGGACCGGGGCGATCTCGTCGAGTTGCGCGAGACGGTAGTTTTTCATCACTCAGTCAGAAAAAGGCCCTGAAGCCGGAGAGCCGACGCCACCACCGGCCCCATCATAACGTCTCGGTCCACAACGCCTGCGACCGCCAAACCAGCGGTATCTGCTCGCGCGATCGCGGGTCGCGTACCGCATGGGCCGTCCGAGCCATTCGCCGTCG
>Ga0214923_10002138_pt1 | contig 26814 bp, 28 predicted proteins | sample LL1510_MetaG_FD_177993 | JGI IMG/M metagenome (GOLD analysis project Ga0214923, IMG submission 177993) | Freshwater microbial communities from Lake Lanier, Atlanta, Georgia, United States - LL-1510 | ecosystem: Environmental > Aquatic > Freshwater > Lake | place: USA: Georgia | collected...
AGAATAAGACTTGATATAATACCAAAACAAAATTTAGAAGCACACAAAAAAGTAACTAAATCCAAGCTAGTATTCAAACAGTATTTTAAACCAGATGGAACAATTAATGTAGATGGTAGATTCGAAGATTGTGAACACAGGGCTTTCCATATACAAGCTAGACAAAATTCAGGAGCAAGAATAATGATAAGTCCAGATGTTTTATTTAGCTAATTCCTTTATAATATCTATATATAAATCAATATGTTCAGATGTTAAATCAGTATTTAATGGAAGACATATTATTTTATTGAAAAGATCATAAGAATTTTTAAAAGTTTTTTCAAGTGGATAATAGTATTTTTTTGCTTCAATATTTTTATCAGTAAAGCTATCAGTGTTAATATTGAAGTCAAATACAATAGGTATTGTAGACATTAGTGACTCGTTAAAATTAGAATAATTCTTTATTAATTTAATTTTATTATTCAAATTATTTTTATTAATAAGTGTTATAAAATATTGTAACATTTTATTGTGATGTTCATTTATATTATTTAGTTGATTTAAAAAATTTGTTATATAAATACAAGCTATTTCTGACATTTTATAATTACTTGCATATTTATTATAATTATATCTATCAAATTTAGTAAACCCAAAACAAATTATTTTTTCCATTGATTCAAGATATTTTTTATCAAATACAATAAATCCACCCTCACCAAATCCTATAGGTTTAGTATGATGTAAGGAAACCATACATCCTATTCCATAATTTAGATGATTTTTACCATTATAATATGTTAAAGGAGAAGCGGCATTATCAAATAATAATAATTTATTATTTTTTTTACAAAAATCTTCATATAATTGAATATTTACAGACGCTCCGAAACAATTTGTAATTAAAATACCATCGTAGTCATTAATTTTTTTTTCCAATTCACAAATATCTGGACCCATATTTTCATCTATATCAAATATAATGGAATCCATTAATAATCCTTGTCTAGAACAAGGAAATGTAAAAGCTTGAACAGCCCATCTAATATTTTTTTCATAAAAAATATTTAAACCACCTATCAAAGTATTTATACCAAGAGCACCATTACATGTTAATAATACTTCCTTATCTTGATCAATATTAAATACATCCTTAATTTTCTTTTGTAATTCTATCACATTTTTTCCATTGTTTGTTAAATGTTTTGCTGCGATACAATTATTTATTTTTAAATTAACTTCATCAAAATCAACATTTTTAGTTGGAACCCAATTTATCATTATATAATAACTTTTTATAAATAATTAAAATTTTAAATCTATAATAAAATTATATTTTTTTTAAAATCATCAAGTAATACTAAACAATCTTGTTTTCTATTTTTAATAAATCTTATTGGTGATCCAGCATAAATTTTCCAAGAATCACAATTTTTATTGATAAATGAATTAGCACCAATAACTGCACCTTCACTAATATTTATATCTGGCATAATAACTGAATTGGAACCGATAATAACATTATCTCCAATTAATATATCGCCGATTTTAACATTTGTATATTTATGTGGTATAGTAGGATTAGCTAAATATTCACCTGAAAAATCATCACAACCTCCAAAAATCTTTGTTCCTACTGAAATTGCTGAAAAATTTCCAATTATAATTTTTGTTGCAGAAGATATAAAACATTGAGCACTAATGTGAACAAAATTATATATTTCAACAATCCCCTTACACGAAATTATAGTAAAATCATCAATCCTAATATTATCATGTAAAATTAAATTTGACGGATTATATATATTAGCAAATTTACTAATATTAATATTATTTCCATAAACTTTAACACCTAATGAAATTAATTCTTCTTTTGTATATATATTTGACATATAATTATAGAATTAAATTTATTTTTAAGTAATAAATAATAATTATATTTGTAAGTAATATAATAATATGGATTTTGAAACTATTCAAAAATTTCCCGCTTTTATAATTAATGTTCCTGCTTTATCTCCTGAACGTGGTGAATCATCATATTTAAATGTTAAAAATGCTGGTTATAAAAATATAATATTATTTAAAGGAGTTAATGGTTCTAACCCAGATGAAGTAAATGAAGCTTTAAATTTATTCGGTAATCCTAAGTTTGATTTTTGGTGTAGTAAGGGTAATATTGGTTGTAATTTATCAATGTTAAAAGTAATGTTAACGATCGTAAATGATAATATACCTATTGCTTCTATTTTCGAAGATGATATAATATTTCATAATGAATGGGATAGATTATCAAAAGATTTTTATGAAAATACACCTAAAAATTATGATATTATTTATATGGGTAATCAAATAGATGAATGTAAAGTTACGAATGAAGTTCCAAGAATCAATAAAAAATCATGTTTTTGTATGCACGCAATTATTGTATCAAATAAAGGTGCTAGACAAATTTTAAATCTTGTTTTAGGTTGGGATTATAAATCAAATTATGCGGATAAATGTATGGGAAGACAACCAGATGGAATTACAAATTGTGATATTATATTAAAAAATTATCAAGATAGAATACTAAAAAGAGAAATTCATCCTAAAACATTTATTTGGTACTGTTGGAATGGAACCAGAAATCCTTGTTCATATAATAAGTTACCGCTTGAAGGCAATAGAAAAAATAGAAATACAGGATTAGTATTTCAAAATTACGAAATAGATGTGTTAAGTAAAATAAATTAAAATATATCAAATATTTATAAATGGATTTAATATATTTAAAATTTAACGACAATTTAAAAATATATATACCCTCATCTGATTCAAATGATAATATGTATGGTTCTAAAAATGTACAAGATGAATTAAGAAACAATAAAATTTGGAGTAAAGAAGAAACTAGTCTATTTATTGATATTTTATCTAATAATAAAACTAATAATGGAATTAATGATGAAAATATTGTAATTGATGTTGGATCAAACACAGGATATTTTACATTAATTAGTTTATTTTATGATTATAATACAATAGCTATAGAACCTAATCAAGTTTATAAAAAATATATTGATAAATCATTAGAGATAAATAATTTTAATAAAACAAAACTAAGATATTATGAAAATTTTGCTTCTGATTCCGAAAAAGAAATACTTTTTGATGGTTGGTCTGGTGTAGAATCAATGATGGCATATAATAATAAATATTATGTTAAAACAGTATCGATTGACAATATATGTGATAAAAATGTATTGTTATTAAAAATAGATGTAGAGGGAGGAGAGCCATCTGTTTTTAGATCAGTAAATAATTTAATTAATAACAAAAAAATCAAATATATAATATTTGAATTAACATATATAATTAAAAATAAGTTAATTCAAGAACAAATTGATATGTTGCCATATTTAAAATTTAATAACTATGATTTATTTGAAATTGTAGATAATAAAATTATTCATATAAAAAATATAAGAGATAGAGTTAATTATTGGATAAAAGAATATAAAACAAATCATTTAGTTAAAAACCCCAAGTTAATAGACCTATATGCTGGAACTAATATTCTAGCCGTCCAAAAAGGTAATCGCATACCGAATCCTTCTTTATTTAGTTAATTAATAAATTTTTAATTGTATCATAAGAAACTACAATTAATTTAGTCGTTGAGTCTAAAGTGCTATATGTAATTAAAAAATTATTTCTATACGATATTTCCATACCGATACAAAATTCTATTAAATATCCTTCAAACTTAAACATATTTGAATATCCATAAATACTTAAATCATTATTAAATGTGACAAATCTATGAAAATAATTTTTTACACCATAGATATCAATTTGGCAATGTACAATAAACCATATTTTATCATCAAAAAATACACCATTAGTTGAACCCCGTAAATTAGTAAAGTCATTATTTGTAGGAATTGATTTAATCAAATCTAATTTATTTGTATTATAGTCTATTTTACAAATATAAATAGGATTCCATTTATAAATTACAAACATTTCATTATTATTCTCAAAAAAAACCCAATTTTTTTCCCAATTAAAGCTAGTAGAAAAATTAGGTTCAATAAAATTTATTTTATAATTTTCGTGTAGTTTTAATTCAAATGAAGAAATTTTTATCTTATTTGTATTATTATCATATGCTGAACCAATATAATACATTTTATCCTTGAAACTAAAAATACGAATATCTTCAATTCCAACGTAAGGTATATTATCTCTTAAATTTGGTCTAAAAATATTTTTATATATAACATCTAAATTATTGTTTATAATACATATACAATTTGAAGTTATAGTTTTTTGATTAGACTTAATGCTACTACTACCATTTTTTTTTAAATAATAATTATTACATCTAATATTTAATATATATCTATCTCCAAATTTTGGATGTTTAATTATACTAGATGAACCTGAATTAAATAAAAAACTATTTTCATAATATTTAAATGATAAGTTTTTAAAAAATATACTGTTAAATAGTAATGGTTTTTTATTTATTTTGTTAAATGAATTTTTCATTTTATTTTTCTTAGATATAATGTCTAAATTATCTATAATATTATTACTAAAACTATATTTCGTCATTAATATTTATAAATAAATATTAAAATATTATTTTTGACTTAAAATTTCTTCAAATTTATTTCCCATAATTTTATATCTTTCATTTTCTAAATTTTTAACAAGTAAAGACCAAGGAGTACAGCTTTCGAGAGCTTCCATTCCCAACTCACAAAATGAATTTAATATAGCTGGACTAAATCCTGACATCATTGATGTATTTGGTTGATTAGATAATGTCGGAAATCCAGAAGTGCTTCTTAAATTCCAGAATAGAATATGAGGTGGTTTATAAGGTGTTCCATGTACTCTTATACCTGCTTCCCGATATTTTTCCTTCATTTTATCATATAATACAGTTTTGTCACATCTGTCTCCAGCATCCATCTGCATATCAGATAAAATCACAAGAACCATATCTTGAACATCTTCCGGTTCCATTTTATTTACAACAATTGCGTCCAACATTAAATCTAACGCAGCATAAAAATTTGTATTCAACCCCCATTGAGCTCTTTTAACAACCTCAACTTGAGATATGAAGTCAGAATATGGTTCCAAATTTACCCACGTTGGGTTAGCACTAAAAGTCATAATTCTCTTACCAAGGAGTGACTTTTCAGCAATACGAATGCCAAGTGCGATTGATACATTCATAGGGTCTCCTTCCATCGATCCAGAGACATCAACCATAGCAACCATCTTTCCAAGTGCGAGATTTTGACTAGAATTATCACGCCACTGAGAATTCAATAAATCTCGTTCATTTTGATTATTATCAAAATTGCAATTTAATAATTCGATAGCTTGTTTAGTAAAATCTGCCATACCAACACGTTTTCCCTTCATTTCAACCTCACCCTTTACTGCTCTCTGAATATGTGAGTTAAAATTTTCCGCACAGAGAATTCTATCGTTATCATATGGACAACGTACATTACCACTTTTATCAATATTCAAAAAAGCCTTCTTTTGTTTAGTCAGCGAAATAGATGTAACTTTATTGAAATCGATATCTGTCCACTTTTTATTACACTGTTTAATTTGTAGAGTATCGATATGTCTATTAAGCTTTGATAAAATAATACGATATTGAGACTTGCATTTGAGTACTGCTTTTTTCTCACTTTCTAAAGTTTTAGCAGTTGACATGAAATGAGAGAAAAAATTGGTAGAAAGTGCTGTATATAACCATCCAAATGATGATTTTTCTCTAGGTACCCACTTAGCAACTAAAGAAATATTGTCAATATTTTTCGAAAAATTATCTAAATCGTTTTTAAGTTGTTCGTTTATCAAAGAAATAGAATACTTTATTAACGGTGAATCAAAAGAATCACCCTTATTCTTACAATACTCACAAAAATACTTCAAATCCTTCCAAGAACCAAATTGGTGAATATTTTTATTATCAAGCGTAACAAAACATCTTAATGCGAATTGTGCTAACGATGGATAAAATTTATTCCAAGTATAGACCATCATGTAAGATAATGTGTATTCTCCCTTGCCATCGATAATGTCACGAGTATGACCAATCATCCTATAAAGAATAGATAGATGTCCTCTGGCAACTTCCTTTTCTGGCAAGGTTCCCTTTTCAAGTCTATTTTTAAGAATAGATAACAATTTGTCAAGAGTAAATGACAATTTTTCAACCGTTTTATCATCAGTTCTTGTAATTTGAAAACTAAATTGTAAAATTTGCTCTTGGACCGAATTAGACCATCTGTATTCTACGTGACCTTTCTCTCCAAATTGAATAGAAGTATTATTATCGAGTGCGTCAATTAGTGCTGCCATTTTGATGATACTATATATACATATTACTCTTTATATCGTTTTCTAATTGTTTTTTTATTAGTATTTAAAGAACGTAGATAAATTTTTTTTGTAGAATTATTAGGGTCTTTATTTTTAATTTCGTTTGATTTTTCATAAAAAATAAGTATTAAATCATTTAAATCATGAAACATAGTTATGCTTTTTTCAAATGTTATTGTGTCTATATTTTTAATTACTGTCAAATACTGTTGAATCTCTTTGTTTTTTAAATAATTTTTAATTTCGTCTGGTTCTAAATGTATATTATATCTTAACAAAGATAATAATGTATATTTTCTATCATCATCTGTTGAGTTTTTTTTAAGTATTTCAAGAATTTCTTCACGTGAAATAATATTTTTTTGTGCCATCAAAAATGATTCATATTTTATTTTATCTATATCATTTTCTCTATTTACATATATAATTTTTAAATTTATATAGTATAAATCATCTTTGTAAAAATCTTTATATAATTTATCTGTTTTATCAAAATTATTAATCCATTCATCATCTAAATTATTGTATTCAAACTCCATAATGTATTGTATTATATTTAAGGTATATAATACATTATAATTTTAAACTAATTTAATATCCGTATTCTTCTTCATATTCCTCTTCGTTTTCATCTTCTTCATCAAAATCATCCGACTCACTCATATTTTCTGTTTCCTCTTCTCTCCATCTAGGTTGCTTAAACATTTTTTCCCAAGTATATTCGCCATAGTTCTCAATATAATCTTTCGTTCGTTTTTCATGTAAATCTGTTAATGCTTTTAAAATATCTCTACCAATCTCTAATTCCGATTTTTCTGTAAGAAGAGTACATGGATGTGATTTTATAATTGTATTGCCTGTCTTAGGGTCTCTGTTTAATGATACCCAACCTGGCTTTAAATCTACAAGATGTTGGTCTTTATTATTATTATTATTATTATTATTATTATTATTATTATTATTATTATTAGCTTGTTTTAATTTTTCAAGATAACTATCTTGTTCCGGCTGTTTAATTTTAATCTCTTTTTTATTATTTGCTAATGAAGGAAAATTATCGAGTTTCAAAGACTCTTGCTCTAACCTTTCTTTTTCTTGTTTTTCTTTTAATTTTCTATTATTTTCTCTTAATAATCTTTCCTGTTTAGATTTATCACTTTCTATATAATTATAACGTCTAAATCCAGAATCTCTTTCTCTTCCATTTAAATAATGAAAACTATTTGAGTCACGTGTGTCATTTTTAAATGTGTTAATACTTTCTTCCTTATTGTCACTTTTAATATTAGAATTTTGTTTTAAAGATTTTTTATCCTTTTTTGGCGTTTCAAAACAATCTTCTGACAAAGCAGCAAATCTGGAATTTTGTTTAAATAAATTGTTCATTTTAACTTATATATGTTTTATTTAATTATATAAAATACGTGTTTATTTTTAAATATATTTAATATATAATATAATTAGTATTATAAAACATTAATTATATAAAATATAAATAATTTAAAGATTAATTATTAATTATAATTACCTCCTTACAGCAATTGTCTATTAATTAGTTTACCAAATATCCAGGACCCTAAAATGTTATATATTAAATATAGGAGGTGGCATTAATTAATATAAAAAAATTGAATATATTTTATCACATTAAAATAATGTATACTTTATATTTCAAAGATGTTTTCGAACAGAGTACATAATTATATGAAGAGAATTTTACATAATTCAAAGCTTAATAGAGTGATAACTATAAAAAATAAAAATAAATATAATATTATGAATTCAAAAAAGAATAACAATATTATTATTAAAAGGCATATGAGTACTACAACGTCTTTTAAAAAAGATAAGTATTCAGGATTCATTGGTGGTGGAGGAGGAGGTCCTAACGGTTATTTTGTAGTATTAGTTATGGCTATAGGATTTTATGTCGTAAATAGAAGGTAAGTTAAATAAAACTAGAAATTTCTTTCATAATCAAATCATTACAAATATATTTCATTATATGATTATTAATATACTTTTCATCAATATTATCAACAAACATTATATATCCTAATCTTTTAAACCAATTTAAATTTTTTTTGTCATTTAAATATTTTTTTAATTTACTTATTATATCATAATAAGTGATAACATCCCCTATTAATCGATTATACACTAATAAACTATTATCATCAGATAAATAATCTAATGTTATTATAAATTTACACCATTTATTATTATTAAAATCAGAATCTGATTCTTCCTCATCAAAATTAATATTATTAGGAAATTTTTTATTTGCTTCAATGGAAGCTAATATTGCGGCTTTTTTATTTTGTTTGATTATTTGGATTAATTTATAATCTGACCTGTCAATAGTATATTCAATTTCTTTTGTTCCCCACTCTAATTCCCAGGTAAATGTTCCTTTATTATACTCACTTTTCAATCCCTCAATTTTTGACAAAAAGTAATTTATATATTTTATTAAAATTTCATAATCAAAATATGGTAATTTAATACTATTGGAAAACATTGATTTTTTAAATACTCTTGGATTTTAATTTAAAAAATCAATTTTAAATTAAAAAAAAAATAAATTTTATATAATTATTAAATTTTTAAATGTCATTAATATCTACTTCTTCATCGTCAACTATCAAAGTATTTTTTGTACCAGCTAAAGCTTGTTCTGAAATTAATTTTTCATAATCTTCAGCATCTTCATTGGCAAAAGTAATTCCGCCATCATCATTTTCATTGTAAGTATCATTCTTTTCGTTCCCTATAGTTTTTGTATCATTAGCAATAAATTTATTCCAATTAATTGAAGTAACTGAATTTTTAAGTCGTGTTTTATCGGAATCATTATATACTTCAAGGATATCACAATTTCTGACTTCATCAGCTGATGATTTTTCAGCTTCCCATGTATGAAGTCCAACAAGCAACCAAGTTCCAGGACCAATAAAATTATCACGTTTACCTCTGCCTCTGAATTTACCACGAATATGAGCTCTTAAAGGCTTTCCTTCAATATCTATTGCGCTAGCGATACTACCACCCATAATTTTAACTGCTTGAGCATATATTTCACCTTCTTCTTGTGCGACTCTTAAGCCATAATCTCTTTTGATAAAGTTCTTACGAGCCATACCTTTAGATTTATTACCACCGTGTGCGTTCTTAACCATTTTTGCTTATATGTTTATATACCTTATATTATTTTCTTTAAATTGTTTTCAATTTTTTTTTAAAAAAACAATTTAAAGAAAATACATTCGCTTTTATCAATTAAATTTTATGCATATCTATTATAATGAATTATGAATTAGATTTTAACGTTGATAATTATAATGTAAGTGAACTCGCGAAATTTCTTTCACTTAATGAAAATTATACATTTAATGACATTAATGAAAACTGTTCAAAAATGAATAAAATTATTACTGATAATAAAAAATACGATAAGGTATATAAAACCCGTTTAGAAAATTTTTTAGAAAAAGCTAAATTAAGACTTGTAAAGAATATAAAAGAATTATCTCAAGGAGGTGATGGTTTTATAGAAGACTATAATAAATTACTTATAAATACAGATGATGAAGAAGTTGTAAATAAAAATTCTATTAAATATGCTGGTCATAGTTTTGTTATGAATCCTAGAACTATAACACTTAATGATATAATTGATAAAGAAAAACGATTAGAACCTATTGAAACTTATCCTACTTCCATTTCCAGAAGCAACCTTAATAATCTTAAACGTAAAACTATTTTACAAACGATTATCATAAATACTTTATTCCGCGAAGATTATTTAAATACTATTTCAACCGATTTTAGCATTGTTTTACCTTATTATTTTAAAAATGTTTTGTCGCTTAGATTATCTTCGCTTCAGTTACCTAATGTCGCATATTGTATTTCAGAATTAAATGGAAATAATACTTTTTATATTGAAGAAGAAACAACAGGAGAAAGTGGAATTATAACTTTTCCAGACGGCAACTATAGCGATATTACTGATTTTTGTAATTTACTGCAGACGGAAATAAACTCCCAGTTAGGAATATCACCAAATAGATTTATAGTTACGTGTAATACGAATTCTAATAATATTACTATTTCAAATAATACCTATAATTTTACATTAATTTTTAACACACCAATCGAGACAGTTATAGGAAAATGTCGTAAACCATTTGTACCTACTAATGGTCAAAGACAACAAAATTGTGTTGAATTAGAACAAATATATAAAAAATTTGGATGGATAATTGGATTTAGAGATGAATCTTATACTGGAAGTGACAGTTATACAACTGAAGGTGTATATAATAGCTCATATTCAAATTATATATATTTTACATTAAATGATTTCAATAATTCACAAGCTCAAAATGTATTTGGAATGTATTCTAAAAGCATTATTGGTGATAATATTTTGGGTATGATTCCCATTACATCGTCTAGCTTCTATGTTAATTTCAATAATGGCAGTGATTTGATTGAAAAAAAGAGAGAATATTTTGGCCCAGTTCGAATTCAGCGTTTAAAAATACAATTATTAAATCAATATGGAGATATAATTAACTTAAATAATATGGATTATAGTTTCTCTCTAGAGTTAGAAATAGGTTATGATATTTAGAAATAACATAATATTTAAATAAAATAATATGTAAATAATATATAATGACAAGAAAACTAAGCGCGTGGAATTTATTTGTCCAAAAGATTTACAAAGAAGGAAAAGCTAAAAATAAAAATTATGAATTTAAACAAGCATTAAAAGACGCAAGTGCACACAAATCTGAGATGAAAACTATGTCATCAAGTGTTAGAAAATCTAGTATGACCAAAAAGAGAGGAGGAAAAAGGAGAGGAACACGTAGGCGTATGTAAATATAAAATCATAAAAAAAATTATAAAAAAATTATAAAAAAATTATAAAAAAATCATAAAAAATCATAAAAAATCATTAAAAAATCATATAAAATTAAATAAAATTTTATATTATTTCGCAAATTCGTCAAATAACTGTTGTAACTTTCGATTATCTAATTTATTTATAAAAATCCAATCATTTTGTTCTTCCAATAACTTATTAAATACTTCTAATGTTCTACCCAAAGTCATCCTCTTATTTGAATCCGGGTGAAGATTTTTTGATAGTTCTAATGTTATTTTACTTATAAATGTTCCTTTTAGAGAGAAAACACGAGAAATACATCCAAATATTTGAAGATATATTAGACTTATTGAATATACATCCCATTTATCATTTCTCTCTAATATATCATGAATAATATCATTTTTGGGCTTATTTATATATTTTTTTAATGTTTCAATACATTGTTCTTTATATATATTTTTATAGTTTTCTGAAAATAATTTTAAAAAACTTAGGTTTTTAATATAATTTTCACAAAATTCTTCAATAAATGAGTAAGAAATAGTCCTTATATTATTATTTACAAAATAAAATAATACATTAATTTCAAATGGTTGATAAGTAAAATTAGTCATTTTTGTTAAAATATTTGAAATATATTCATAATCCAACTTATTTAATCTTAAACTAAACATAAAGTTACTTAATACCGGTTTCTCTCTATAGTTTTCAAGAAAGACTATATTTTCAGGTAATAAATAAAAAAAACATATATTATTTTCATTTAATAAATTAAGTCCATGAAATAAATGTTGAAATGTATTAATAATATCAAAAATTAGCTTTTTTATAGTTTTAAAGCTATAAATATATTCTATAAAATCAATTGAATTCTTATCATTATATTTAAATAAATAATATTGTTTTATATCCAAATCTTTAAGTTTTTCAATAACATTTTCATTTAATTGAGATATATTTAAAGAATAATAATCATATAATATTGAAAAATAATTTGAATAATATGGTATTTTAGATATTTTGTCACAAATATTTGCTTCATTTACTGAAAAAAATGAATAATTTATAATTTTTGTCCTGTATTCTACATTATTATCAATTTTTGGCTTTAATAAAAAAAATTTATTTATAGTCGATATATTAATATTATGATTATTCATTTTATTCATTATAGTTTATTCTTTATTATTTTTAACGAAAAATAATAAATTTATTATTAATTTTATTATTATTTTGTTAGTAAAATTTATAGGTTATTTTATTTATTTATAATCAAGAAATATCTATTTTTATAGGTTTTTTTTATTTTTGATTTAATTTCATTTGAATCTGTAATACCTGACCGAAATAATATTGTAACTTGTTCTTTTAACAGGCTTATATTTTGCTTACAAAATTCATCAAAACCATCAGAAGGTTTAAAATCACCTGAATTCATATTAGTTTTAATATGTTCATCCATTTGTTCAAGTAAATCCTTCTGAGAACCAACATAAATGCGTCTTTTTGCTGGTTCTTTTTTTTCGGTGCTTTTTTTTCTGAAATAATATCTGGCACTTTTAAACATTTTGTCTATAATATCACCTCTATAATCTAATTCACTTAATCTTCTTACCTCTTCACCAACTAATTCAGAATTCTCTTCCATCCATTTTTCCCAAGCTTCCTTAAAATCTTTTCTATGGTCATACTGGTGAATTTTTGAAAATTTAAATAATTCATCTGTAAACTCATTTGTAAATTTATATCTATATATATTTACATTATTATCATGAATTTCCTCGATATCTTTCTTGCTATTGTCCAAATTTCTTGAGGTATCCTGAATTGAAATAGCTCTATCATTATCTCTTCTAATATAATCAGAATTATTATATAAATTATAATTATCATTATAGTCAAGTTTGGTTGATTCAATATCATTTGAACTGATAACATTTATAAATTCCATTTGTGGTAAGCAATATATCTTATATTATGCTCTTTATTTTAAAATATTTTTATATTTCAATTTTATTTTAAAACTTAATATAATTTCAGAAAAAAGTGATAATTTGTGTTTTTTTTGTTTAAGTATTTTAAATAAATATTTAAAAAATTGATTTAAAAAATGTTTTAAAAAGTAAAGTATAAAGTTTAAAAATGGATAGTTCATTTAATCAAATTGAAGAAAATATTAGACCTCCAGATGAAGTTAGGAGAGAAAAACTTATAGAACATAATATGAGCGAATTTGAAAAGGAAATAGACAAAGCTTTAAATTTAAGTGCCGAAGAATTTAGAAAACAACAAGAATATTATGATAAATATGAAGAACAGTTAATAAACGAATATGGAAATTCTTGTAAAAAAAAGAGAGAAATATTTGAAAAATTTCTTTTAGATTTGAATAGATTAATAAAATATGATAAAGAAATAAAGGAAATTTTTAATATTATTGAACCTATAATTGAGTTATATTGTAACGAATATATTCAATATATTAACCTTGATGAAATAACGTACCATAAAATATTTAACACCTTGAATAAAACTCGTGTTAATAAAGATACTTTGGAAATTTTAAAAAACATTATTTTAAGAGAATAATAGCTAATTTATTTTGATAATTTTTATATTTGAGTCTTTATTTGTATTTGAGTCTTTATTTGTATTTTGTTCTATCGCGTAATTTTCTGTTGTCAATTCAGTATCTGCTTCTACATATTGATAATGCACAAATGGATTTGATGTAGTTGCTATCTCTTCAGCAATTACAAGAGGAATATTTACTTCTTGTTTAGTTTCTTTTGAATTGTTATATAAACTTAGCGATTCATAATATTCTTTTACTTTTTTATTTATCCTTATTTTTTTTACATCAAACGATGTAAGATATAAACCATCTAAACTTTTTACACGAGACAAAGCTACATAAGTTTGTCCACATTCAAATATACCACTCCCTACATCAATTTCAGCAGCATCTAGTGTTGCGCCTTGTGATTTATGTATTGTTAATGCCCATGATAATATAAGAGGAACTTGAGAAACACCTATACCAGGAATTTTATCACTTACCCAAGTATGTCTTACCATTATCATTTCAATACCATTATTAAATTTAACTTTAGGGGAAGAAGTAATTTCACAAAATTCTTTAACAATTCCTTGGCTTCCATTACAAATCAAAATATCACCTTGTTCCGATTTTATATTTATTATACACATTACTTGTGCTCCTACCTTCATTTTAAACTCTTTTTCGCACATTAAATTGTTTGCTAAGAAATCTAATTCTAACTGTATATCTTGTTCTGTATATTGACGTCTAATTTCTCTTTCACTTTTTGTCATTTCTAAATCCTTTAAATACTTAATCTTAAACTCTTTCTCTTCACTATTTAACGCTGTCATTCTCATTAAATTTATCTGTTCTACCTTGTTCTTTGTAGGATATAATTTTGTAGGTGCTACTACTAATTCTTTTGATAATTCTCTCCCTACATACCCAAGTAATAATTCGTTTGATTTTCTCTTAATTTTTCCCTCTCTTATCTGATTTAAAATTGTAGAATATATTTCATCGGTTTGTCTAAAAATTTTTTTTAACTCTATTTGACAGTCACGATGAAATACCATATTCCACATATCACTCTCAAAACAAAAACGTTGCGTATCTGGATCCAAATAATCTCCAACAGGAGGTAATTGATAAAAATCACCTGAAAATATTAATTGTATTCCACCAAATGGTTTTTGGTTACCTCTTATTGCTCTTCCTATATCATTTAATAAATTGAATAACTTAAGTGAAAGCATACTTACTTCATCAACTACTAGAATATCAGTTTGTTTCCAAATTGCCTTTTGAAATTTATTTTTTTTTATTTTTAAAATCAAACTTTCAGTTGATGCATTTCCGAGTCCAATTCCAGCCCATGAATGTAATGTTTTCGCTTTACAATTTAGTAAAATTGAAGCACAACCAGTTAATGCTGTTACTTGTATATCTTTAAATCGTCTATTCGCATCTTTATAAATTAAACGTATTAATTCAGATTTTCCTGAGCCACCAGGTCCTGTTATAAATATGTTATTACCACGAACATATTTATCAAATGCTATTTGTTGTTCTTTTGAAAGTTCCATATGCTATTTATTTAATATATTTTATTTAAATTGATTTTAATATCAATTTTATTATTTATAATATATATATTCATGGTCAAAAGTAAAAAACACAATTTTATTAAAAAAAATGTAACTAAAAAAATACGACAATCAAGTTGTAATGAATTAATATATGTACCATTTGAGTCTGAATACGAAAAACATTTGCGTTATGGAAAATCTGAAACAAGAAATATTATTAAAAAATATTTACAAGAATTAAGAAGTCAGTTTAGAAAAAATACTATAAATCCAAAAGATGATTATTATAATTGGGTAAATAAATCATGGTTGACAAACAAAGCTGCTTCATCCGTTAAATTAAATAAAGAAGAAGGCTATATAGTTGAAATTGATTCATTTAGAATTGTTCAAAACAAAGTATATAATCAATTAGATGATATTATTAATGAATATATTAAAAATAATAAAAATAAAAAAGGAGAGAATTTGAAAAATTTTTATAATTCAGCTCTAAGAGGTATGGATGATGTAACATTAAAAAGAGAAGCATTAAAGTTTGTTGAATATTATGATGAACTTAGGAAAGACAAAAACAATATATGGAAATTACTTGCTTTTATGAATAGAAATGAGATCACATCCGTGTTGGCTCCTTTTTCGTTTGTTATTTCACAAGATAATAAAAACTCAAAATATAACACATGTTATATTTATCCACATACATTTTTTTTAACAGATATTAATGTATATTATGATGATGGAACACAAGTAGAATATAAAAAAAAATTTAGAGAAGAATATTCTAGTATGATTAAAACCCTATTTAATAATGTATTTGGAAAAAATGATTTAGATGGTAGGGATCCTTTTATCGCAGCACAAAAAATGTTTAATGCGTTAGGTTGTGATTCTATAAAAGGCGCATCAGATAATTATAATTTGGTTACAAAAAAAGATGCTTTAGAAGTATATCAATTTAATTGGAGTGAATTTTGTAAAGAATTTGGTTTTTCTGATATACCATCAACGTTTGTTTGTTCTAACTTAAATTATTTAAATTGCTGCACAGATTTATTGATAAAAGAATGGGATTCTGACCTTTGGAGAACTCAATTTATATTTGTATATTTAGAAGGTCTTGCTAGACTAAGTCAAACAAAAATTTTTAAAGACTATTGGAATTTTGTCGGTTCTTTTGAAAGAGGCTTAGCTAGTCACGCTAGTAGTAAAATATTCTCAACTATTTTTACAAGTTTTGCTTATAATAAATTATTAACAAAGGAATATGTTGATAAATATGAAGATCCTATTGTTGTTAAATATGTCACTGAACTATATAGCGATATAATTAAAGTTTTTACTAGAATTGTATATAGGAATAGATGGACTACCAATAAAACACGATTAAACGCTGTAAAAAAACTAAAAAAAATTAAATTTATAGCAGGTCATTATCCATATGAAGATATTTTAGATGACCCTGATTTGGAATATACATCTAATTTTTATGATAATATGATGAAAATTGTTAACTGGAGAGCAAATAAATTTATTGATTTAGTTGGAAAAAGAGTTATGGAAATACCTTTAGTGGATTGGCAACAAACACCGCCAAAATTAATTGGAACCCAAGCGTATATAGTAAATGCTGAATATACACCAAGCAAAAATAACATATTTGTACATTTAGGATATATGCAAAAACCATTTGTTGATTTATCACAAAGTTTAGAGTATAATTTAGCACGTGTTGGATTTACTCTTGGGCATGAAATGTCTCATAGTCTAGATGACTGGGGAAGTCAATATGATTCAGAAGGAAATTTGAATGATTGGTGGACAGCTGAAGATAAAAGAAAATATAAAAAAATTCAAGAAGGTGTAATTAAACAATATGAAGCATGGGCAAAACGTGATGGAATAAATTTTAATGCTTCAGGAAGTATAGGTGAAGATTTAGCTGATATTTCTGGTCTAGCAAATTGTGATGAATTTTTAAGACAATATTTACATAATAATAAAAAAATATCATCTCAACAATCACAATCCTTTAAGGAATTTCATTTAGAGTTTGCTGTACAACAAAGACAAAAAATACCTAAGGCAGCATTATCAGCACAACTTAAAACTAACCCACATCCTCCAGACGTTTATAGAACCAATGTTCCTTTGTCTAGGTCTCAGATATTTGTCAACAATTTGGATATTAAGAAAGGAGATGGTATGTATTGGAAAGATAATACATCAGTTTGGACTTAAAATATTTATATTTAGTGTATATAAATTTAATATTATTGTATTATTGAAATTTATATATTAAAATTAAATTTACAATATTATATATATGAGTTTCGATTTAAATATTAATAATTATACCAGAGATGAATTAATTGATATGTTTCAATTGCCTTCTAATTTTGATAAAAATATTCTTGAAATAAATGAAACTAAATTGAAAGATAGTATACTTAATAACAAAAAAATAAAAAGAGATACACAAACAAAAACTATTGATTTTATATCAAAAGCAAAAGAGATTATATTAAATCAAACAATACAATCCCAAAGGGGAAATAAATTAATCAATAAATTGGAGGATTTTTATAACACAAGTTTTGAATTAAAAAAGACTAATTTATTAGACACAAATGAATATATGATTCAAGATAGGCAAGATAAACCTTATTTATCTTCTTATCCAAGCGAATTTTTTACTGGTGTAATTAACCCAATTAAAAAACGCACATTAAAAAAAATTTTAAATATTGATAGTAGATTTAGAGATAATTATTATTCATCAGCGTCTACAAATTATAATATTATTTTACCAACAAATTTTAACAATGTTTTACAAATTCAATTAAGTTCAATCGAAATACCGACAACATATTATGTTATATCAAAACAATATGGTAATAATTTTTTTAGTATTAGTATTAATAATGGAACAGATACATCAACAACTGTTATATCTATACCAGATGGTAATTATAACCAAAATACTATAACAACAGTCATAAATAATCTCTTGACAATAGCTGGAGCACCATTTAGTTATGTATCATTTATAATTAATTTAGATACATCACAAAATGGCAGTGGTCAAATTATGGTTGGACCAAACGGAACAGGATCAGTAATAAGTATTGAATTGAATTTTCAAGCCGATAGATTTGGAATATATGATAACAATACACCATTACCATTAAAATTCGGATGGCCACTTGGTTTTAGGAACGGAATTTATACTGGAAATGTCAATTATGTATCAGAAGGTGTTGTCGATCTAAGTGGACCTCGTTATTTATATTTAGTTGTTGATGATTATAACAATAGTGTTAATAATAATTTTTTCAGTGCTTTTAATTCATCTATATTAAATAAAAATATATTGGCTCGTATATCCACTCATTCATTAACTTTTAATATTTTAGAGCAAAGTAATCTAAATATCATAACTACACCTCGCGAGTATTTTGGTCCAGTAAATTTAAATGCTATGAATATTCAATTGTTAGATGAATATGGTAGAATAATTGATTTAAATAATATGGATTTTAGTTTTTGTGTAACATTAACTACAGTTTATGATTTATAATTCACCCGTTAATCTATATTTTAACCATGATGTTGGTTTTTTCTTTGTGCCTCCATCATAATTAACAGCGTATTTTTCTTTTAATAATAATTCATTTAAATTAATATCTCCAATATAAACATCTGCTAAAATTCTACCATATTTTTCAGATTGTACATTTTGTAATTTTACATATTTATTTAAAACTAAATTCGAAACAAAATCACGTGCTGTTTTTGCTGCTTCTTTTTCTTCTTCTGAAATACCTTTTCCTTTTATTTCAGGAGTATCAATACCGTTTAAACGAACTGATAATCTGTACATAGGTGAACTATCATATGGTAATTTTGATGCTATTGTTATGGTATCAGCATCATAAACTTTAATTACTCTTCCACCATTAATTGGAAAAGTAAACTCAACTGTATCTTCCCATTTAATATCACTTCCATCTTCCATGTAATTCTTCTCTATAATATTTTTTTTATTTGATAAAACTTCAATATTTGATAAAACTTCATTATTTGTTTTATAATAATTCTTTTTAAAATTGAAGAAATTTGTATTTATTGAAGGGTTAAACGAAAACATATCTAAATTTAACATTATCATTTAGTATTTAATTTAAATCAATTTTAAATTAAATAATATATTTAATAAATATATGTCAAGACCATTTGCAAACAATAACGCAAAACCAACATTTGCTGAAATAAATAAACCACAAGATGCTGGAAGTTACATTTTAAATAAAAAAATAAAATTTTCATTTTGTAAACCGAACGTGTGTCATCCAAATAAAAATATTGGATCACAAAGTAATTATCAAAATCTCATTAAAGCAAATACATTAAGATTTTATCCATGTTTAAATAGTATTGATAAAACTCAACTGTATATAAATCTAATTACTCAATTAAATTTAAATGAAATAGATACACCTATTATTTCTTATTTGAATGGAAATACATATCCAGTAGATATTAATACTAGCTTGACAACTCCATTTACAACATATAATATCGACCCTAGTGGTGTACTCTTCGGAAATACTACTTGTGGTATTAATAATTACATAAATTATATGGAATATTATCCACCTTATTCTACAAGTAATCCTGGAAGTATATCTACTTTATAATATAAATAAAATAATATATGTTAATAAAACTGTTACAACAATTGTTGAACCAAATTTTACTATTTTATCAAAACAAAATATAGGTTTACTTGGTTCTTCATTATTACAAAAATCACACGTTGTAAAATTTTTATTATTTTTTAAATTTTTATCATCTTCATCTTCTTCATATTCTTCAATAATTTTATCTATTTTATTTAAATGTATATTAAAATTTTTAGTTTTTTTAAATATTTTTACATATTGTCTTTGTTCAACATTATTTATATATAAATTTTCTGTATCTACATACCAACCCCAATTATCAGAAACGTTATGGACTAAATTCATTTTGATATATGTTAAATTATGTCTATATTTTGTTTATATAAATATAATTCAATTTTAATTTTTAACGTTTCATCCCCATTTTAATTAACAAATTATTAGCTTTACGTGAAATATTCTTTTTATGGTATTGACTTGCTCTAATAAATGCCGAATAAATACCTTTAGGATTTAATTTACATGTATTTTTTGTACAAATAGGATAGCTTTTTTTGGGTCCTAAGAAACATTTTTTTCCACATTTTTTTAGCATAACTGTACGTTGATGATAACCTGGTTGTTGTCTTTTCCATCCACGTGTTGCTGATCCACGTCCACTTTTACGAGTTTTAGACATAATAAAATAAGTATAGAATATATTTTATTCTTATATGTAAATATTATGGAAGTGAATAAAGAAAATATAAGTCTTAAAATTGAAAATCGTGACGAAAAAGATGAAGACTATAAATCTACTGATTCGATTCAATCTTCAATATCATTTTCTTCAAGAGTTTTTATAAGAGATATTCAAGACTCAATTCCAAATTCTGCTAGAGCTTCACCAACTTTTGTTGAAAAGAAACAAATTACAGATTTACAAGAACAATTGAGAGAATATGCTGAAAAAAATGAGGAACTTTTTGGACGTATTGAAAGGGAACAAGCTAAAAGAGCCGTTTTAGAGGCTGAATTTAGTCATCAAATGTATTTACAAGAAAAAAAATATGCAGAAGAATTGAGAAAAAATGAAGAAAAACTTAGTGAAGTATTATCAGCTCAAAAAATATCTTCGTCTATGGATAATGTAGGGTACGTGTATAGTGAACGCAATAAAGCACCCGAATCAAGTTCTATCCCACCACAATTAGATGATGAAACAAGTGATAATAGTTTAGCAGGTAATACAGATACATCAGGTAATTTAGTGGATGCGTCTGGTAATAAAATTATAAGAAAAACTTATAAAAAATTTACATATAGAGAGATAGAAGAAGAAATTATTCGTAATTATTTTGATGATAAAACAAAATATTCTAGTGCTTTAGATATTTTGGCAACTTATTTGCGAGGGCAAAAATTAATTTATATGGAATCTAAAAGTTATTGTGAAAGTAAATTAAATAAATTAATGTTGCCTTCTATTTTTCTCTCTACTGCTGCTACTGTTTTATCTGCTGTTATAAAGGATTTTTATTGGGGAGCATATTTTATAGCAGCCGTTAATGGTATTATTGCCTTTCTATTAGCCATAGTTAATTTTTTGAAATTAGATGCTGCTTCAGAAGCACATAAAATTTCGGCACATCAGTACGATAAACTTCAAACAAAAATTGAATTTCTCTCTGGAAAGACTCTTTTATTTACATCTGATCCTGTTAAGATAGAGACAGAACTTGAAGAAATTAAAAAAAAAATAGAGGAAATAAAAGAGACAAATCAATTTATAATACCAAAAGAGATAAGAAGAATGTATCCGATAATTTTCAATACAAATGTTTTTTTAATAATAAAAAAAATAGAAGACATAAGGAAGAGGAAAATTAATTCAATTAAAGAAGTTAAAAACCAGAAAAATTATTTAATTGAAGTCATGAAATCAAAAAAAACAAATTTAAACTTAGATACATCAAGTAATATTATAGATGTTTCTGGTAATAAAGTTGTAAGAAAAATTGAAGCTGAAATAAAGCGTCTTCAAAATGAAAGAGACAAACACTTAAATAATATATTAGTTTTAAAATCCGCATTTTCAATAATCGATGAAATGTTTATGAAAGAAATGGAAAATGCTGAAAAATATAATGAAATGCGATTTAGAAGATGGTTTTGTTTCGGTTGTGGTATTAAAGAAAAACTAAAAGACCCGAGAGAAATAAATAAATTTATTCAAGATGTAATGAATCCTTATAAAGATAAGATAAATGAAAATAAAGAAGTAAAAATAGATGATATAAATGAAATAGTACATAATTTAAATGAAACCAACAAAACTTTAAAAAATAAATGTCAAAAAGAATTAATAGAAAGAAAAAAAACTATAAAAGAACTTAAAAAAGCAAATGATATTTTAAATAAAAATGTAATATTAACAAATAAAATTTATGATGTATATGATTCTTTAGAAAAAGGTCAATATAATGAATCTGAATTTAAACTTAAAAAGTCACCAAATGTTATTAAATTAGGTATAAGCAATAATTTTAATATTAGACATAATTCTGATGATGAAAAATTAAGTTTATCTGGTTCTGAAAACTCTGACCCATTAATGGATTTTGAAGTTTGTAAACTAGATGATGAACAAAAACAAGATTAATTTAATAAGTATTTAAATAATACATATTAAATATAAATGTCCGGACTGCTGGAATCGAACCAGCTACCATTTGATAACAAAAGTTATCTTATAACTACTACAGTCAAATGCTCTACCAAGTGAGCTAAGCCCGGATGGTGCTGTTAGGTTTTATTTTATTTTTTTCAATAAGCGAAAAGTTTTAATATATTGCTGTTACCTAACTGACATATTTATATAATGATATGTCTTTAAATACTTTTATTTATCAATTAATTTTAAAATTGAAATACTTAAATACTGAATATTAAAAATAATAATCAACCTTATTACCTATAAAATTCTTTTAAGATGCAAAATTTTAACAGCGATTATTACTTGACATGGAGTATCGACAGAAATCCTGTTTATATCAATGACAATAATGAAGATAATAACGAAGAAATTTATAATGAAATTAATTATAATACTTTTATAAATATACCGGATAATACGATAACAAATAATAATTTATTTGAAAATTCTATAGAAACCAATGATTTTATACCATTTGAACCTGTTTTCGATTCTTTGAATATAAATTTCACACTACAAACTATTATTACAGGAACGTCGGAAGATAATTTTAAGTGTTGTATTTGTATGGAAACAAAAGAAAATCATCAAATTTGTCAGCTAAACTGCTTACACAAATATTGCTCTAAATGTATTATAGACTATGTAAGTATAAATAGAAATAATACTCTTTGTCCTTTATGCCGAGTGAATATTAAAAAAATTACTGTTCAAAATGAAGAACATTTAAAAACCTTTAAAAATCTATAAATTTTATTTAAAACTCATAGAACGTAAGTTATTCTTTGATGCTTGAATATTTCTTGGATTTGAATTTGCTCCTGGAGCTGTCATAAAAAACATTTTTTTTGATTTTATTTGATCTATTCTTTGTTTTTGTTGAATTGCTTTTATCCTATCCTCCAATAACATTTGTCTATATTCTTCGATTGTTTTTGGCACTCTAGGCATTGGTTTATTAGACATTGGTTCAACATAATCCTTAAAATATTTATTATAAATGTAACTATGTTTTAATGTTGGGTCTAAAGGTTCAGAATTTTTATTTTGTTGAGGTATTTGGTATTCTTCTTGATATTGAACCTTTTTGATATTTGAATTATGAACTGGTTGTTGTTTGTTGTAATATTGTTGCTGGTTATTATAATCAGGTTGTAATAATTCTTGTTCTTGTTTTGGTCCCATAAATTGTAATACTCCTTGTTGATTAACAACTAAATTCATATTCGATAAAATATCATTAAATGATACCTTCTTTTTTTTTGTTTTTTGTTCTGTATTTTTTTGATTTTGGGTTTCCCAATAATTTAAATCATTTTGTTGATAAGAATTATAGTCAAAATTTTCATAAGGATTCATCGTGTTTATATTGTCTAATTCAGATAAATTTAACTCCATATTATAAATACAAATATTTTTTTACAATATATTTTACATAAAAAATAATATATTTTTAATATAAGATGCTTAATACTTATATTAAAAATAGAGGCACTACAAAAACTATTGTTCATAATAACAATAGTAACCATATTAATCAAATGAATTGGGATGCCGATTACGATGGAGATGTAGCAAATATATCTGTTAATACAAATACTGACGGAATACGTGAGCATTTTGATATTATGCTTGATAATCAAGATTTAGCAAATATATTAAATATTCAAAGCGTAAATATGCCTCTTCATAAAAGACTCAAAAATGACTTCAAAGAATCATCTTACATAAGAGAGCCATATTATATAGAATTACCTTCGACAGAAATTAAACCTAGAACACCAAAAACTATGGAAGAAATATTATCTAGACATATTTCTAGTCCTTTACAAAATGAAGAATTAATTGTACCATTAACAATAGACCAAAAAACAATTGATAATTATACACTTACTCCTAAAAGAAGACACAGAAAATTAAAATCTCACATTAGTCATAAAGCATATAAAAAAATAAAATCTCATAATCGCACTAAATCTAGATTTAGAACTCCTAAAAAGTATTCTTCATCTAATAATTTTCTTTAAAGAGTGGCAATTATCTGAGTAACTCTAATCTTGTAGAAGGTTCAAAAAGTGAAATTATTTTGGTTTCATCTTCTGAGTAACTTCTTTTTTTTCTCTCTATTTTAAAATTTTTTGAGGCAAATTTATCCATTTTTTGGGTTATATAATACTGAGATGCGTATAATATTAAATCATTATATTCGTCATAAATTAATTCAATATATAATCTTTTTGTTTTCTTAATAAAATTTAAAAATTCTATCATATTATTTATTTTTTCCTTATGAAAAATAACTGATATTAAGCAATGATTTCTTTTAAACTTAACTTTATTTTCAAATTCATAATCTTCAAAAAATTTATCACAAAAACATTCTTCAGCAAAATTTCTTATAGTTTCTAGTAGTTCAGTTACACTACCATTTTTTATAACATTAAAAGACATTTCAATATTATACCCCATTTATATAGCTTAATATTTTCTTTTGGTTTTTCTTTTTTTATTTATGTAGTGTTTTTTTACTACATTTAACTTACTACTAGTAATTTGTTTAATTTTTTATTATTTATAATTATATCTATATATAAATGTCATTTAGACAATTTGGAGGATTAAATTATGCAGCTAAACATAACATAGTAAATAGCAATTATAATACATCTAATAATTTACAAGTTACACAAAATGTAGGTCAACCTAATTCTTACATTAATTTTTTAAGTGATATTATTGGTAATATTAATATTGATATTAGCGGTAATAATCCAAATACAGGAAATATAACTGGAGGCACTGGTTCTTTTACTTATTTATCAGCATCACAAGAAATTTCAGCATCAGGAGGTATAACAGGATCAGTAGGTTATTTTACAAATTTATTTGTAGCAGGACAACCATATAACATACCAGGAGGAACGGGCTTTTTTTCATATTTAACTGCTACAGAACAAATTTCAGCACCAGCAGGTATAACTGGAGGAACTGGTTCTTTTACTTATTTATCTGCTTCAGAACAAATTTCAGCACCAGGAGGTATAACAGGACCAACAGGTTCTTTTTCATCAGTTACTACAACAAATGATTCAACATTTAATGGAGTACTAGTAGGTTTAGGTGGTGGTTCTATTTCAACTAATACCGCTGTAGGTACAAGTTCACTTAGTAACAATGAATCAGGTAATACTAATACAGCTATAGGTAATCTATCTTTATATTATAATACTATAGGTTGTTCTAATACTGCTGTAGGGTTTCAATCTTTACTTAATAATAATTCAGCTTTTAATAACACAGCTGTAGGTTATAATTCCTCTTATACGATAAATCAAGGTTCATATAATACTTCTTTAGGTGCGAATTCTTTAAGTTTAAATCTTTCAGGTTCATATAACACATCTATAGGTGCAGGATCATTAACAAATGTAATATCGCAATATAACACAGCTTTAGGTTATTATAGTGGTAATGCAAATCTAGCAAATGGTGAATACAATACACTTTTAGGCGCAAATACAAATGTTGCAAGTGATCCATTAAATTATTCAACAGCAGTTGGCTATAATGCACAAATAACAAATTCTAATCAGATAATGTTAGGAGGAGATAATGGTTCAGGATTATATCCGCAAGTTGCAGCACCAGGAGGAATAACCGGACCTACAGGATCTTTTTCTTACCTTACGGCAAGTGGAGGAATAATCGGAGGTACAGGCGCTTTTTCTTACCTTACGGCAGGTGGAGGTATAATAGATGGAAACGCATTATATTTTGATGGCACTAAATTTACAAGCATACAGAGTACCAATTATAGTGGTCAATTAAATTTGTACGCAATCAACAATATCAATTATACATGCACGACAAATGCCAATAGTGGTGGTCATTATTTTTCTTTAATAGATGTTAGTAATAATTTGTCACAGGATAATGTATTTATGTATTTTTTAGGCGGTCTCCCATCATCTGCTTCAACTTATGGCTCGGTATATGTAGCGAATACAATC
>Ga0214923_10002140_pt1 | contig 26809 bp, 21 predicted proteins | sample LL1510_MetaG_FD_177993 | JGI IMG/M metagenome (GOLD analysis project Ga0214923, IMG submission 177993) | Freshwater microbial communities from Lake Lanier, Atlanta, Georgia, United States - LL-1510 | ecosystem: Environmental > Aquatic > Freshwater > Lake | place: USA: Georgia | collected...
CAGTTTATTGTATCACACCGTCAATGATAGGATTGGGAAATGTTAATAATACATCAGCTTCTGATTTATTTAATAATCCTGTATTAACTGGTACAGTAACTGTTGCTAATAATTTATATATTTCGAGTACAAGTATTTTAGCTGGTCAAACAACTATTTTATCCGCTTTAACAGTAGCAGCAGCAGTAACAACCAATAATTTAACAGTAACTGGAAATACTATATTAAATACAACATCAGTTTTATCATCATTAACCGTTTCAGGTATTACTAATTTATTAAATGGATTAACAGTTACTCGTAATTTAAATATTATATCAGGAGATTTAAGTATATCTGGTTATCCGACTACCTTTATAACAGCTTTATCACAATTAACAAAATCATCAACTTCTACATCAAGTTATATTGTTCCAACAATAATTGATTATACATCTGGATTAATTGTTACTAAAGGTACATTTAATTTTTCAGGAAATTTTACAATTATGGGATGGTTTCAATTAAAAAATAGAGCAAATAATATTAGTCATTTTGGTATAGGACCACAACAAAGTAATATTAGTTATTACACATCAAATGTGCCATTTGCTTTACAAAATTATGCTGGTAATGGTAATTTAACAATAACATATAATGGCACTAAACAGCTTAATTATGCTACACCATCAAGCTTTAATGATAATTTAGAATGGGGTCATATATTAATAACCGGAAATGCAGGATCGCAAACAATTAATAATTCTTTGAAGTTTTTTTTGAATGGTATATTACTAACTCCTAGTTTTAACTTTGGTGGAAGTTTATCTGATACAATTGTAGCACAAAATAATTGTGTATTTCAAATATTTCCATCTTTTAGTAGTAATCAAAACTTTGGAGGAAGAATGTGTAATTTTATGATGATAAATGATATATTTACATATCAATCATCTTTCACTCCACCAAATTTTCCGAAAGTTATACCAAATATTTCTTATATGCCTAGTCTTACTTATCCTAATACAATATTTTATATCAATCAATTATCAACAACTAATAATACAAATAATTTAATAGGCACAGTTGATGTATCTAATATTATGATTGACTCCCAACAATCAATTATTACTCAATCAAATACTATATTTGGAAATATATAAATTTATAATTAAATGAAAATATATAATTTTCTATAATAATTAAATGAAAATAGATAAATTATTAATTGATAAAATTTTTGATTTACAAATTAAAATAAAAAATAAGAAAGATAAAATTAAATTATCAAAATACGAAGAATATATACCAATGTATGATATTTATAGTCAAAGAATTTATCCAATAAATAAATTAAATTTATATTATAGATTAATTGATTGTCATTATAGATTTGTTAATGATCAAATAATTTTTTGGCAACAAAAATTATTTGAAAAATATAAATATGATATTTATAAATATAATTTAGAAATTATTGATAACTATGATATAGATACATTAATTGATACATCATACAAAACACTATATAAATATTCTGAAGCTTTAGGATTATTAGTCACAATATGTAAAAGAAATAGTTTTAATCCTTTTATAAGTTATTTAGTACCATATTATTCAAAATTAGAAGTAATTAAATTAGGACAAAATATGAATTTATTAGAAAATATCGACATAGAATTGGATTATAATTTGTGTAAAACTATTTCCAATAATGATGTTTCTTTTGATGAAATTGCAAAACATTCAAATTATATTATTCAAAATAATTTAACAAGTTGGATATGTTTATATAGTTTTTTTGGATCATTTTTATTCAATAATTATCTAAGAAATGATGATTTAGAAAATATACCATTTCATCCTATATTTTTAAAAGGCATACTTAAAATAATGAAATGTATGAAAAATACACCTGAATTAAATAATGATTATTATATGTACAGATTTATCTGGAATGATGATTTTTTAATAAATTTACAAATTAATGATATATTTATTGATAATGGATTTATTTCATCAACACGAGATCCATTTTATAGTCCCGGATTATCAGGATGTTTTGGTCTTGTTTTAATTAAAATAAAAATACCAAAAAATAAAAAAGGGATTGGATTATTAATTGAAAATTTTTCATTGTTTCCAAAAGAAGAAGAATTTTTAATTCAGCCATATTCAAAATTAAAATTATTATCTAAAAATGATAATTTTAAATATTATCATACAAATCCTGAATTTGAAAAAATAATAAACAGAAAATATGAATTTGAATTAATAGACAATGATATTGAAGCAATAAATAAATTATTTTTAATTTTATCTAGAAATAATTTATCAATTGAAAATACATATGATATTACAGAAATTAATTTAACTGGAATTGATAGATTTCATATCATTAAAAGATTTATAGAAAACTATTCTAATAATAATAAAGTTGATTTAAAATTTAAAAATAAAATTTATTTATTCAATTATCAATGGTTTGATGCTACAAAAAATAGTTCATATGAAAAATTATATTATAACAAAGTTAAAGATGGTATGATGTTTTCTTTATTTGACGATTCTGGTTATCCGTATTTAAATATAGAATTAGGTGATAAATTGGTCATTAATTATTTAAATAAATTTTATTTTACCAATCAAAAATATGAAATTAATAAAGAACTATTAGATTTAATTTATCATTTTGGTAGAATTTTTAATTATTCAGATGCAATTATATATCATAATTTTTGTTCTTTTTATATGTTTGAAAAAAATTATTCAGAAGATCTTAAACTTTTATTATCATTTAATTTATTTAATTATAGTATATATAATTATTTAAAATCCAATAAAAAATTTTTAGATATTGATCCATTTATAAATTATAATTTAGGTTATTTTTATTTGGATAATTATTTTAATAAAATAATTGATGATAAAATTAAAATAAAACTTCCAAATGATTTTAAATTATTAAAAACTAATAGGGAATTATTTATTAATTTAATTGAATATCATTTTGATTTATATTCAAAAATTATTGAATTAATTGATAATCGAATATTTTATGATTCATACGTAACATTTAATATATATGAAAAACTTTTATCTGAAAATTTAATAGAAAATTTTAAACCCAATTTAGATCATTCAATAGATGAAATAAAAGATTTTAATTATCAATTAGTTTATAGACAACCAATTAGAAGAAAATAATTTAATAATTATTCAGTTTTAATATAATTTTTGCTAATATAAAACTACCAAAAACATCTGTGGGATAATGCACTCCTAAATATATTCTACTAAATCCAACTATTAAAGGTATGAATAATAAATTAATGCTTAAATTTTTTGTTAATAAATATGATAATAAGAATGCATTAAATGTATGACCTGAAGGAAAAGAAAATTTATCATAGGTCATATTTTCTAATAATTCAACATTTTTATAAACTATAAAAGGTCTTTCTCTTCGCACATTTATTTTTATTATAAAAATAATAATTTGACTTATGAGTAATAAATATATTTGATTTTTTGTAAGTTTATTATATAAAAATAAAATAAAAATTATAATTATAAAAATTTTAAAATGAAAAGGTATTGAAATTAATTGCATCATTTTTATAAATAATTCATTGTTTACTCCATTTTGTATGAATTTTATGATATTTAATTCTATATCATTATCCATGTAATTGTTATAAATAACTAGAAAATTTTTAATTATTCTTTTTTTATGTAAAAATTATTTTCTAAATTATTTAAATAGATGTTAAAAATAATTTTTGTTATAATTATTTTATATATAATAATTCAAAATTTATTAGATGATTCTAATACTAAAACAAATGAAGATATAAAATTTTTGAATACAAAAGCTAATAATATTGCTAGAAATTTTCAATCACCTGTAGTTGCAATTAAACAAACTGATATTAAACAAATTCAACAAAATCCACAATCTGATACTTTAAATTCAAAAAATATGATATTTGATAAACCTAATCCATGGACTAGAATTATTTATAATCAAAATGATGAATATCCATATTCATTTTGTATTAAAATAAAAATATCATCATTAAATGATTATGAAAATTGGAAAAAAATAATACCAAATTTAAATTTTAGTTCAAATACTGGAGAATTAATTATTCCAAGTAAAGATGAACCTAGTGCATTAGCATTAATTAATTTAATTTCAAATAATTTAATGGGTAAAATTAGTTTAAAAGATATTTTAGATAAAAATTTAATTCAAATTTCTATTAACAAAGCAAAAAATTATGAAGTTGTGCAAAATAAATTAAGAGATCAAATTAATGAAACTTTATATGGAAAAATAAATATAAAACCTAATTATGAAAATGATTTAGATTATGCTGACCGTAAAAAATCTTCAAAAATAGATTTTATAAATAATAATTCTGATATTGATAATAATAATCAATTAGTTGATAATAGTGATAATTATATGTTACCAGCATCACAGAGTTTTTCAAATAATAATTATGAAAAATTTAATAATGATGATAAAGATGATATTGAACCATTTGAAGGTAGTGATTATTCTTATTTATAAGGCTGTGTACAGGATTTTATATAAAAAGATATTTATTATAATTAATAATGTTAAATCAAAAAATTATTAATTATAATATAAACGGCAGAAAAATACCATTAAATTTTGAAAATCCACTAGATAATTATATAATATCTTTCTGTGATTATTTTATAAATTTTTGTTTGAAATATAAAATTACACCTAACATTGTAACAATTACTCGGATTTTTTTATCTTTTTATATTATTTATTTATTATATTTTACTACTTATATTTATTTTCCAATAATTGGAATTACAATATTTTATTTTATGGATTGTTTAGATGGTCATTTAGCTAGATTAACAGATCAAGTTACTGTATTGGGTGATTATTTAGATCATAATGCAGATTTATTTTTTTATATTAATTTTCTTATTTATATTTTTTATAAAACATATATATATAAATTTTATATAATTATAAGTTTTGTAATATTGAGTTATTTAGCTCTAGTACATTTAAGTTTACAACAAAAAAATTATAAATTGATAATATATGACAATTTAAATAAAGATTTAATTAAAAATAATATAGAAGATTGTGAAATACTTGATAAATTAAAATATTTGCATAATTTTGAACCAAATAATATTAAATGGAGTAAATATTTTGGTACAGGTACATTATATACATCAATGTTATTTATAGTTTATTTAATAAAAAAATAATAATATATATTTAATTGAAAAAAAAAATATTTTTATTTATATATATGGATAAAAATATTTATAATGATGGAAGAAAAATACCATCGTGTTATGAAAATCCTATTGATAATATATTAATTGAATTTTCAAATAAATTAACTGATTTTTTATACAAAAATAAAATTTCACCTAATTTAATTACTATTCTAAGATTAGTTTTAATATGTTTTGTTATTAGATCATTATTTTATACAAATGAAGTTTGGTTTCCTATTATAGGTAGTTTTATTTTCTATTTTATGGATTGTTTAGATGGTAATTTAGCTAGATCTACTAATCAGGTAACAATTTTTGGTGATTATTTAGATCATTTTGCAGATCTATTTTATTATATTATAATTGGTTTATATATACATGTAAAGAATTATGATAATAAATATTATATTTATTTAATATTTATTATATTTGCATATTTAACTTTAGTTCATTTAGGTATACAACAATTATTCTATAAATATATTTCAAAAAATAAAGATATTGAAGAAGAATTATTAGATTATTTAAATAATTTACATAATTTAGATAAATGTAATATTAAATGGACTAAATATTTTGGATCAGGTACATTTATTATAGTTATATTAATTATAATATATTATATTCAATCACATCAAATATAAATAACAATAAATTATTTAAACAATGTCATGCAATAAAATAAAATTATGGTACATCATCTAATAGTTCAGATGAAAGAATTTGTGATTCGATAGTATTTTTAACCACATCAAATGGAAACCCTTCCGGTATTGTAAAATCATCATCATATACATCTGGCGATGGAATCTGAGATTCAGATGAATTAATTTTGTAGATGTCATCATGTTTATTCCTATAATATCCACAGTGTTTGTACCATCGGTTTATATATCTATCAGTCAAAAGTGGAAAGCCATAGTAGGTTTCAGTTGAGTCTAATGAAACCATTGCTTTGGTAAAAGTCAAATCACCATTCCAATCAATATTACTACCAATATGTTCAGGTGATTTATATATGATTCCTGTGCTAGAAATGTAAACAGGATATGAGCTGATATATCTTTTATGATGAAATGATGTAAATAGTTCTTCTATTGACCCAGTAAATAGTAATTCTCCTGCCATATTTATTATCTTAATATCTGGTGGCGTGGGGATTTCAAAAGAATCTACCAAAAAAACACGTTGTGTTTTTTTGCTATCTATCTCTTTATACCATTCATGTGGCTTTTTGTTACCTCTGTTTATCCAAAAAAGTTGATGATTTTTTCTAGCTAACATATCCTCCGTGTACTTGTAAGCAAAAGTGGAGTTTTAATTGCTTGGTATGCACGTTGCTTCCGGTGTAATGCAAAATTGGATAAATCTTCTTTTGCATCATATTGATGTCTCATTGTTGTTTTGTTGATTTTAAGCTTTTGTAGTAAGCTCAAACTAGCAATTGGTAAAATTAAAAGCTTTTTCTAGACAATCCAAACTTGGTTTGGAATTGCTACGGTAATGTATCTTTTTTTTTTGGATTTTTTTAATTATTTAAACTTTTATAATTAAATGATTACCTATGTAATATCTAAAAGTGTAAAAGAAGTATTATTAATAAAATAATTATATAAATCATTTGATCCATTATCTATTATAAAGATACAATTGAATTTTGGATACCATTTTATATTTATATCTTTATATTTATTTAAAAATAAAGATATTTGATATTTATCATCATTAATTATTTTATGAAATTCATCTATATTATTAATTGACGATAAATTATTAAAATTTTTAGCATGTGGATGAATATTTTTAAGAATATTATATCTTTCATTTATTGTTGTATTTGGAATATCAATATCAATTATTAAATATAAATCTAAATTTTCAATATATTCAGCTTCAATATTATAATTATAAATTATATTATTGAATGGAAAAATATTAAGTGGTAGATTATTAATTTTAATTCCATTTGTTATTTCTCTTAAAACAATTTTTTGAATATTATTAATTTCACTAGGTAATAAATATTTTTTTGATAAATTATTTGAGAATTGTTGATTTTGTAACTGATAATTTAATGAACCATTTTTCAATACAGGTATATTTTTAATTGGTTTAAAAAATTTAATATCATTATGTATTTCATACATTTTAATATGATACATTATAATTTTGATTTTATAGAATCTTTTTGCATACATACGTAAATGATGTAGTAATAAATTTGCTTTTATATTTCTAAAAGTAAAACAATATTTATTTTCACTTTTATTTGCATAACAAATATCATTACAATAAAAAAATCGAGTAAATAATAAATAATTAAAATCATTATGAACAAATAATATTTTATTATAAAATTTTCCTAGTAAATTATTATCTGTTATTATTCTGAAAATTATTTTTATTATATTATTATTTAGATTATTAATAAAATTATAATAATTTATATTCAATATTATATTGATAATTTGATACATATTATCAATTATTATTTTTTTTAAATTTTTAGGTATATTTTGTGATATTAAGTTCAAAATTTTTCTGTCATTATTTAATTTATAATAATTATATTTTAATATTAATATTATATTAATAATATTTTTTTCATCATTTGTTTTCATTAAATCATATAATTTTGTAATTAAAATATCAAAATTAATATCTAGAAAAATATTATTAATTATATCTGATAAATTTATAAAAGTATGTGGATAAATATAATAATATTTATGAATCCCTAAAATAACTTTTGACGATTTAAATGATTTAATCATGGTTTCAAAATTTGATGTTAATTCAGTATATTCTGATAAAATTCTTAATCTTTTTAAAATAAATTTATCAGGCATTGAAGTACCACCTAAACATATAATCATAGTATTTAATAAGTTAACATTCTTGCAAAAGAATAACTTATCCTCTAACAATATCTTATCTAATATATGTTTATATAATCTATCATCAGAATTACATATACACCTACAAAATATATCTTCATGTAGATTATTTGATAATTGTTCAATAGTTTTATATCTAGTTTTATTTAACCAAAATATAAAAGTTGCAAAAGTTCCATATTTTGCTGCTATTAATAAATAATTATGAATATCATTATCTGATAAATTTTGATAAATATTATTGGTAAGTTTTATTAATAAATATTGTCCTTTATTTAAATTTGTTAAATTTCTTAATAAATCTGATTTTACAATATTTATTTCTAAATCAAATTTAATTATATCATTCTCTGCTGTATTAATAAGACTATTTAAATTATCTACTATAAAATCTAATAAATAATAGAAATATTCTATTTTATAATTTTTATCAAAATCTAAATTACCATATGATATTTTTTTTATTAAAACTAATAATATTTTTTTTTGATAATTTTTACTATAACAATTATCAAACGAATAAATATCAAATTTTTTTGAACGTGATGTATTTTTATTATATAGATTTAATATCTTTATTACTTCTTCATTAATATACATATCATTCAGATTTGTTGTATTCATTTAAATATTAATTGGAAATTAATATTTAAATAAGTTTATTTAATTTTATACCTTTGGAGATTTTAAATGCTGATTATTTTAGTCTAATAAATCAGATTTTTTATGATTTATTCTCGAAGATAAATTTATTATGGATTATTGAATTTATTAACTACGCGATAAATCCAAATTTAATTGATTAAATGCATTGGTAATATCTAACGCTTGTGCATCAGTTAATTCATAACCCATAGTATATCCACCAAGTCTTGCACTGGTTACTCCATTTAATGTACCGTATATATTATTTGCAGCATTACTATCAGCACTACCATTTGCTGCAAGTACAGAACATGGCCAATTAATTGGATATGAATTATCTACATTACCTGTAACAGTAGTTTTTACTCCATTTCTATAAAAATAAGTTGTATCATTCGTATTTCTTTTAATTATATTCATACCAATACTATTAGTATTTGCATTTAAATAAACTTGCCCTCCCCACAATGATGCATTATTTCCTCCTCCGAATGAATCATCTGTCACACAATAATGACGTGTCCATGCACCTATCGGTCCCCAAATACCCATAGGTCTTCCATTTAATTGTGTAAAAGCATATACACCCATATGTAAATTTTGACCATTTGAAGTAATTGTAGTAATTTTTAATCCTGTATTTATTGCTGCACCTGTACTCGAAACACCTCCCGTTCTTGAATAATTTGGTGTACCAGATTGTGTTGTATCATTTAAAGAAGCACCATTATTTGATAATCCGCCATCTATTATTAGAGGACATAATGCTGCATTTAAACTATCGCCACAAAATGTATTTAAACGTAAAATTTTACTCCATGCATTACTATTACTTTGTAAACTTGTTATAAATTTAAAATGTGCATTAATTTCTGATGTTGATAAATTACCACCAGCATTATTTACTCTTAATATCCAATTATTAAGAATAATATTATTAAAATATGTTATATTTAACATTCTATAATTATAACCAATATTACCTGTGGTATCTGTTGCTTGGTATGTTGTTGTATAATTTCCTGCCGATAATGCAGTTACTTGTGTTATTACACTTGATGATCCTGATATTAAAATATTTGACGATAATAAATTTGTATTTCCTGATATTATTGATGTCATATAAACTGGATTTGAATTATTAAAGTAATCTAAAGCATATGCACCAGGATCTGTAAATGATAATCCTGAATAAATAGTTATTGATGAACCACTTGATAAATAAATAGTTGGTGGTACACTATTTAATCTTATTTTTAGTACACCACCGGTTCTATACCATCCCCAATTAGCTACTCCTGCATTTGCGGCTGTATTATTATCTGGATATTCTGGTAATTGACTTACTATACTACTTAATATATTTAAATTTGCTAGTTGGGATCCTAATGTTAAATTATTAGTTAATATAACATTTCCCGATACTGATAAATTTGATGCAAATGTTAATGCACCCTGTATATTTGTTTGATTTGATACATTTAAATTTGATAATATTGTTGTATTCTGTAATATTGAAGTATTATTAATTAATAAATTTGAATTTATAGATACAGAACTTTTTATATTTGTATTTGCTGTTACATTTAATAATGATCCTATTGTTAATGCACTATTTATTATAGTATTTCCTAAAACATATAAATTTGATCCTATTGTTAATGCGCCTGTTAATATTGATGTTCCTGATACAGTTAATGATCCCATTATTGTTGTATTTCCTAATATTGTCATTGTACTATTTACATTTATTATACCTGCTATTGTAATACTTCCATTTAAAATACTATTATTTGTAACAATTAAAGATGATCCGATTGTTACACTATTATTTAATAACATATTTAATACATTTAAATTGGAATTAATTGATGTATTATTATTAAAAATAGTATTTCCTGATACATATAATTGTGATGATAAAGAAACATTATTATTTAATGTTGTTATACCAGATATATTTAAATTATTATTAATATCGACTGTTGCAATAAACATTGTTTGACCACCAGCAGGTGGACGTATTATAAATCTAGATGCATCAGTAGTAGTTTGAATAAATCCTGTTCCTGCAGTTCCTAAAATTTCTATTCCACTAGAGTTACCTATATCAAAACCTGTTCCAGTACTCGCATTTAAATTAAGTGAAATTAATTTATCAGTACTCATAAAATCATCAGTAGCAATAAAATTAGATGTTCCTATAATATTTATAATTGAATTTGCATTACCTATATTAATTTGATTACCGTAAATATTTAATGTTTGATTAACTGGATTAATTGTTGATATTGCTATATTATTAAATATAGCACTACCATTAATACTCAAATTATTATTAATAGTTATTGCATTATCAATAACTGCATTAGAACTAACATATAAATTACCAAATAAAGTACAATTACTATTTATATTTAAATTACTTAGAATAGAAGTAGAACCATTAATACGTGTATTACCAGATATATTAATAGATGAATTAAAGCTGGTATCACCATTAAATATAGTATTACCGGATATATAAAGAGATGAATAAATTGTTGTATTATTTTGTACAATAGAATATCCAGAAACATTAAGATTAGAATTAAAACTAGTATTACCAATAATAGTAGTATTTCCTGAATTATTAATAATACTATCTAATCCTACCATTGATATATATTTTCGAATTAAAATATTATCTAGCGATGACATTATAATTAGTTAGATATTTATTTTTGATAAACTATATAATATTTAAATTACGATAATTATAACCAATATTACCTGCATTATCAGTTGCATTATATGTTATAATATATGATCCTGAAGATAAAATCGATGGTGCAGTTATTAATTTTGATCCATTTATAACAATAGGTGAAGATATAATATTTGAAGTTGTAGTATTCGCAATTGATGATAAATATGGTATAACATTTCCATCAATATTATCAATGGCATAAACTCCTAATTCTGTGTAGTTTAATCCAGATGCACATGTAACTGTTGATGGACCAGATAAATATATAACAGGAGGTATATCATCTAATCTAATTTTTATAATACCCCCTGTTCGATACCAACCCCATATTGGTACACCTGCAGCTGATGCTGTTTTATTATCTGGATATTCATTTAATTGACTAGTTATATTACCCAATATGCTAAATGTAGCTAGATTTGTTCCTAATGTTATATTTCCTGTTATAATACTTTGTCCGGATACATATAAATTTGAAGAAACTGTTGTAGCCAAATTTAAAACTGTATTATTTGAAACTGTCATACTAGATAAAATTGTTGAATCACCATTAAATATAGCATTACTATTAACTAATAAATTAGAATTAAAGCTTGCTGTACCATTAATATTAGTATACCCAGAAATATTTAAAGATGAACCAAATGTTGTGTTACCTTGCAAAGTTGTATTTCCAGATACAAATAAATTTGTCATTATAGTTGTTGATCCATTTAAAATAGACATTCCAGATACTGTTAATGAACCCATGATTGTTGTATTACCATTAATTATTGTATTACCTGAAACAGTTAAAATTCCTAATATAGTTGTATTTGCATTAAAAATTGCATTTCCTGATACATATAATGATGAACTTATAGTAGTAGATCCATTTAATATGGTATCACCAGATATATTTAAATTAGAATTAATAGTAATATTACCATTTATATTTGTTGTACCAGACACAAATAATTGAGAATATAATGTAGTATTATTATTTAATATTGTTACTCCACTTATAAATAAATTGTTATTTAAATCGACTGTTGCAATATACATTGTAGGACCACCTGTAGGTGGACATATTTGAAATTGAGTTGCATCAGAAGTTGTTTTTATAAATCCTGTTCCACTTGTACCTAATATTTCAATACCACTTAATCCTCCTATATCAAAACCAGTACCTGTACTAGTATTTAAATTTAATGATATGATTTTATCAACCAAAACTAAATTATTACTTGCAATATAATTTGTTGTACCAATTATATTAATAATTGAATTAGAATTTCCTATATTTATAATACTACCATTAATATTTAAAGTATTACCAGAAGCATTTATTATTGGAGTAATAATACCATTATTAAATTTAGCTAATCCACTAACATATAAATTAGAATTAATACTAGCGTTACTATTTATTAATGAAAAACCACTTACATATAAATTACCTAATAAATTAGTATTATTCGAAACAGATAAATTACTCAAGATTGTTACTGATCCATTAATTATAGTATTTCCAGATACATATAACGGTGAATTTATAGTAACATTTCCATTTAAAATAGTATTACCAGATACTATTAACGACGATAAAATTGTTGTATTACCATTTAAAACAGTATTACCAGATACATTAAAATTCGAATTCATACTGACATTTCCAGTAATTACAGTATTACCAGAATTATTACTTATATTGCTTAAACCAACCATATTTTGATATTTAAGAATTAATACATTATCTTGTGCTGACATTATATTTAGCTAGATATTTTATTTTATTATTATTTAAAACAAAATTTGCAAAAAAGCTTGGCTTTTTTGTATAAAAAAAAATAGGTTTTTCATTTTTATTTTTCTATGATACAATCAAAGTTCTATATAATGGTGCAGAAGTATTACCTGCATTATCAGTAGCAGAATATGTTATTACATAAATACCTGTTAATAAACTATTTGTATCAGATATAATTGTGTTGTTACCTAAAATTGGTATTGGTGTTGCAATAATATTTGTTATTTGAGAATTAGATATTGATATTAGATAAGGTACAACATATGAATCTGCAATATCATATGCATTAATACCGGGATCAATATAAGAGGTTCCATAATTAATAATTATTGTACTAGCCCCAATTAGTTCAATTGTTGGTGGAATATTATTTAATCTAATCTTTAATATACCGCCTGTTCTATAAAAACCCCATAATGGTACACCACCAGCTACAGCATCACTATTTGAATTATAATGTGGTAATTTACTAATCATTTGACCTAATATATATAAATTACTATAATTATTTGATGAATATCCTAAAATTGATCCAATTGTCATATTTCCATTAATTATAATATTTCCGTTTACATTTAAATTTGAATTTAAATTTGTTAATCCTTGTAATAAAGATTTATCACTTACATTTAAATTAGTTGCTACAGTAGTTGTTCCTAATATATTAGCATTACCAATAATATTTAATGATGATAATATTGTTGTGGTTCCTTGAATTACAGATTGACCTGACACATATAATCCTGAGTTCAATGATGTATTTCCTTGTAATAAACTACTACCAAAAATATTTAAATCAGAAAATAATGTCATTGCACCGTTTACAGTAGTATCACTATTAATATTTAATGTTGATCTTATTGTTGTATTGCCACGTAAATTACCGGTTCCATTAACAGAAAAAGAAGAATTCATAGTAGCATCATTATATAATATAGTATCACCTGATATTATAATATTTGATAGGAATGTAGATGAATTTTGAAATACAGTATTTCCAGATGTAATTAATGACCCATTAAATATTGTATTACCATTAATTACTGTATTTCCATTTACATATAACTGAGAAAATGTTGTTAATGGACCATATAAAATTGTATTACCAGAAATACTTAAATTATTATCATTATCAACTGTTGATATATATTTAATTTGACTATCCATTGGTGCTTTAATTTGATATCGCATTGCATCAGGTGATGTTAATATAAATCCTTTACCACTTGAACTATATATTTCAAAACCACAATTATCTCCTATATTTGTAGTGGATGATGTATTTGAATTTAAATTAACAGATACAATTTTATCTAATAATTTAACTTGATTAACAGCGAAATATGTTGTTGTTCCATTTATATTAATTGTAGAATTTATATTACCTATATTTATTTTATCTCCATTAATATTTAAACTATCACCTATAGATCCAATACTATTTATATTAAAACTATTATTAAATTTTATTAATCCTGATATACTAACATCTTTATAACATGTTAAATTTGGTAATACTGAATAATTATTTAGATTTAGATTACCATTTATTAAAATATTTTGACAATTTAAATTAGATTTTACACTAATTGAGCTTAACGAGTTAAAATTATTATATACATATAAATCAGAATTATTTGTTAATCTATTATATAATATTGTATTTCCTGATACATTTAAATTTGAATTTATTGTTACACTACCATTTAAAGTAGAATATCCGGATACATAAAGATTTCCTAATATTGAAACTGATGCTTGTAATGTACTACTTTCCGTTGTGCTATTTATATTTGTTAATCCTAACATTTGTTTATATTTTATAGTTTGAGCAATATCCACACTTGACATTATATAATAGATTATATTATATTTTTAAATATAAAAATCTAAGTATTAAATAATGACATCTACTATAAATTTTGATATCACTAAGGAATTTAAAAAATATAAAGTACCAACATCTCGTGAAAAAATGGAAGAATATTGTTTACCAAAAAAATTTACATTACAGCCGCAACAATTATTTTTAGCCGATTTTTTATCAAGCGATTTTAGTCCATGGTTTAATGATAATAATGTTAGAGGTACATTATTATATCATCAAATTGGTGCAGGAAAAACATGTACAGCTATATCTATTGCAGAAAAATTCAAAAAAAAATTAAAGATAATTGTAGTATTACCAGCAGCATTAATAGGAAATTTTTTAACTGAATTAAGATCTGAATGTGTAGACAGTGAATATTTATCTAATGATCTAAGAAAAAAAATTAAAAATTTAAAACCATTTGATACAGAATACAAAAAAATTATAGATGAATCTAATAAAAAAATAAAAAAATATTATACAATTTATTCATATCATAAATTTAATTCTTTGGTAATTATGAATAAAATCAAAAATTTAAATAATTCATTATTAATAATTGATGAAGTACAAAATATGATATCAATGAATGGTGTTTTTTATAAATCTTTAAGAAAAGTTATTAATAATTCAAATGATTCTTTAAAAATATTATTATTAAGTGGTACACCTATATTTGATAAACCTGTTGAAATTGCTCTAACATTAAATTTATTAAAAAAAAATGATTTATTACCTATTACAAATTTTAATCAAAACTATTTAAAATCTTCTCAAACAAATAAAGGTATAATTTATAAAATGATTAATATTAAAAATTTTCGTAATAAAATTACAAATCTAATTTCATATTATAGAGGTGCACCTCCGCAAGCATATCCTAAAACAGAATTTAAATTAGTTAAATGTAATATGAGCGAATTTCAACATAAAAGTTATTTAACAAGTCTCAGTTCAGAAAATAATTTTATCAGAGGATCGTTTAAAAATGTAGATATCTTAAAATTACCTCAAAATTTTTTTTTAGGACCTAGAATGATTTCAAATATTGCATTTCCTAATAAATCAATTGGAGAAATAGGTTTTAATTCTTTTAAAGATGATTATTTACAATTACAAAATATAAAATTATATTCAATAAAATTTTATAAAATATTTAAAAAAATTAAAAAAGCAGATGGTCCTATTTTTATATTTTCTAATTTTAAAGAATCAGGAGGTATTAAATGTTTTATTAAATTTATTGAATATCACGGATGGAAAAATTATTGTAATTATAATGAAGGTCCTAAAAGATTTGTAATTTGGTCTGGTGAAGAAACACAAGATTATAAGAATGAAATTAATTTTATTTTTAATAGTAAAGATAATGCAGATGGATCAAAAATAAAGATTATACTTGGAACGCCTTCCATTAAAGAAGGTGTTACACTATTAAGAGTACAGCAAGTTCATATTATTGAACCATATTGGAATATGTCAAGAATGTTACAAATTATGGGTAGAGCTGTTCGATTTTGTTCACATAAAGATGTTCCTAAAAGTAAACGTTTAGTAAAAATATATTTATATTTAGCTACATTCCCCAAAGAAGAATCTATTGATGAATATATTTGGTCTCTGGCTAATAAAAAAAATTTTTTAATTAATGATTTTGAACATATATTAAAAGAATCTGCTTTTGATTGTAAAATTTTATTTAATCGCAATTCTTATTCGACTGATGAAAAAATTTTAACATGTAAAATATAAAAATATATAAAAATTAATATATATATATATATACTAGAATAATGGACAATTCAAATTCATCTGAGAAAATTTTTACAAAAGAAAATCAAAGGTCGGCTGCCAGTTTAGACAAACAACCGTCAGAAGCCATACAAGTCAGTGCATCAAGCATACAAGGCAGATCATCCGAACCAGTCCGACTAGTCCCAAAAGAATCGTCTGATGTATTTGGTAGTCCAGACGTATCACCTACACCTTCATCAGAAGTATCAATAGATAATACTGAAATTAACGAAATAAATGCGTTTTTAAAAAAAATTGGTTTAAAATATCAAATTAGTAATGATAATATAGATATTGAAAAATTATTTAAAATAAGATGTTTGTATCACAAACTTTTATCAGATAGCATTTTAAATAATAAAAATGATCAAACCCCTAAAACATTTAAAAATGCAACCACAAATTTTGTTGAGGATGAAACATTTAAAAATTCTATTAAAGTTCCTTCATATAAGTTTATTGAATGTTTATCAACTAAAGTTCAAGCTAAAATTAATCAAAAAATAAAAATGTCATCGTATCAACGGTTACATGCTGATTTTTTATTTAATTATAGAAAAAATTATACTAATTTTCATTTAGTTAATTATGCAAAGGATTTTTTTCAAAAATTTTTTAATAATCAAAATATTACTATTTCTGATTATTATATTGAAATTGATAGTAAAGATATTTTAACAATAAAAAATTTTGAAAATGTATCTATTGAAAATGATGTATTAAAATCTGATATACTATCAATAAAATCACGATTTATTTTAATTTATTTAACAATTCCTGAACATGCAAATTCTATTATTATTGATACTCTTGAAAAAAAAATATATCATTTTGAACCAAATAGTTATAATTTTTTATTAAAATATAATAATAACCATATTTTACTTAAAAAATGGTTATATATGGATAATCTATTAACCGATAAAATAATAAATTCTTTTATTACAAATACAGTTTTCAGCCCTCAAGAAATTGATATAATTATAAATAAATATTTTGTAATACAAACTAAAACTGATACAATATTAAAATTTAAATTAATAGCTACTGATAATGCAACATCATATTTTACTAATATGGATGAAAATATTAAAAAGATTTACAATATTAAAAACATTAGGTTTTATTTTAATGCTGAAAATAAAAATTTTGTATTATGGATTATAGATATTATTTCTAATCAACATTCAAATAATTTAACATTAAATCAAGATGAATATCATAATGAAGATATTAAAATTGATATTAAAAAAAATTTCAAACCATTTATTTATGATAAAATATTATATGAAATTTTTAAAAGAATTACTCCAAATTATAAATATAATTCAGCTTATTCTTGTACACGTACAGATTTACCAATAATTAAATATGAGGTACAATCAGGATTTGATCCAGATGGCTATTGTAATACCATAAATTATTTTTTTTGGTTTTTATTATTATTAAATTCTGATCAACTTGATAATATACCATTAAGTCTATTTATGTCTAAATGGGTTTTTAAATATGATACAATTATGGAAAATAATAATAATATTTCAACTAATTTTGTTAGAAAATTTGCAACAATAATTTTTCAATATTACAATAAATGTGTATATACATATTTAGATAAAATAATAAACGAGAATAAAACAATAGATTTTAAAATTGACGATGAACAAGAAAAAAAAATTAAAATATTACTTAGAAATATTTTATATAAAAAAGATATAAATTCTGCTGCTGAAACTGATATATTACAGATTGAAAAAGATAAAATTCAAAAAAATTATAAAGATGAACAAAAAAGATTACAAGAATTAAAAAAAACAAATTTTGATAAAATAATAGCTGATCGAAAAAAAGAATATGAAGAAACAAATCAAATACATAAAAAAGAATATATTGACGCAGAACGAAAACGTTCAGAAGAATATAAACAAGCAAAAAATAATCTTAATATTACTCTTAATAATTTACAAAATGAATACGCAAAAACAAAATTAATAAATGATTTACAAAATGAATACACAAAAACAAAATTAATAAATGATTTACAAAATTTAAATAATTATGTAAAAATTTATAATGACAAAAATAAGATATTAACAGATGAATATAATAATAATAATAATCTATTTAATGTTAAATATAATATAAGAAATAAAGAATTACTCGATGCATATAATAATGAAAATGAAGAATTAGTTGCGGCATATAATAATTCTGAATTAACAGATGCATTTAATGATGATAATACAGTATTATTAAATAAGGTCAAACAATATTTAAATTCCCAAAAAACAAAAAGTGATGAATTATCAAAAGAATACACGGTAGACGAACAAATGGTATTAAATGAGTATGATGAAAAACTAAATAATTTAGAAAATCCTAACTCAGAATATTATAAACAAGTATTGAACCATCAAACTATGTTTCAAAAATTATTGAAAATGGTATATAATGATAAACAATTATATGAAAATGAAATAAAAGAGTTATTAGATACGTATAATAAAAACCTAAAAGATTTAAATAATCCAGACTCAGATTATTATAAAAAAGTATTTGATAAATTAATAAAACAAAATAAAAAAGAAGAACTAAAAATTCAACAAGAATATAATAAATATTTTAGTGATGTTAAATCAATTATTTATACTTTTCAAAATAATATTATAAATATTTTTACTGTAAAAATTAATGATGAACAAATTGAATTGAATATATCAGAAAGTGCTGATTATAATAATTTATTTCTAATATTTTTATACACAGAAATTATTACAAATCAAGATTTTCAGAATTTTCAAAAAGAAAATTGTTTAAATACAACTAGCAAAACTTTCACACAAGGTAATGAATTTAAAAAGAATTTAGATGAGTGTATTAAAGTACCTACAAATATTTTTACAAATAAATATTTAAAATATAAAATTAAATATTTAAATTTAAAAAAAAATATTTAATGCATGAATCAATAAAATAAAAAATCTTATAAGATTTTTTATTTTATTATGTATTTAGTTTACACGCACAATTACATTCACCATCTGTCCACCAATTTAAATGACTTGGTTAATCATAATATTTAGCATCACAATTTTTCTATACAAGAGTTGATTTAGTGAGAACAGTATAATAACTAATGCTATTCATAATAGAAGTATAGCAGTTATTGTAGATTATGATTGATAATATTTCATATAAATAAATGTATTAATTTAAAAAAGCTTTGCTTTTAAATTAATTGTTTCATTAATTAATTCGTCGTCTTTTTGTTGGAGGTTGTGGCAATTGATTCAGATCATCATCAGATGTTTCCAAAGGCTGATGAAAATCAATTACATCAATATTTGCTTCAAAAGACCATGGAATTGGCAAAACAAATGCTTCGAGATCATCTTGATAGAATTTATTAGATTTTCGTGGACACATCCATTCTGGAGCCTCTTCATATTTTTTTGGTCTATTTTCAGGTGTATTCGGGGGTGTATTTGAATGCATTTTTATTGATTATTATGGAATCTAGGTTGCTATGGGTTAATCAAAGCGAAACTTTGAAATTAATCGACTAGAGTGCTTGACACTCTAAATGGCTACGGTAAAGATTTATAAAATTACCAACCCTTGTAAAAATTTTTTTTTCATTTTTTTTATTTTATAACTTAATTAATGTATAAATAAAAAAATTGAATTATATTTTATTGGTCACAAAAGTTATAAATAATTTATTACCGTTGTTATAGAAATAATGTTTGCATTTAAATGAATCATTATAAAATATTATTAATATAAATTATAATGAGTAAGGAATTTAATGATATACAAAATACAACTTTAAATGAATTTGTACAACTTATTAAATTAGAACAGAATTTATTAATATCTAAATTACAAAATAGTATTTTGAAACCTTATAATTCTATTCAAAATGTATATTATATTCAAAAAAAATTAGAACCAAAAAATATTCGTAAAGTAACTTTTGGTATTAATTCTTATTGTGAATTTATTATAAATACTGATTCAAAAGAAATACTAAACAAAAAATCATTTAATAATTTTGACGAATCATGTGACGACGATGATAAAGAAATAGATATTGATATTGAATTAGAGTTTAGACTAAATGAAGCAAACAATAATGCAATAAATCTGTCCAAACTATCTTATCCTAGATGTAAATATGTTACATCTAATCAAAAAAATAAAATATATTTTAAATCATATTTAGATAATATTCCAAATAATTAAATTAAAAAAATTGAATAATTTATTAACAATTTTTATTAAATTAAAATAGTACCGTAGTATAGATAATATACAAATATTTTGGAATAAAAATTAATTTTCTAAATAAATATGAATTTGTATCAAAAACAACTCAAAAAAAACAAAGATTTATTTTTATTAACCAAACAAATTGATAAAATTATGTCGTTATTTGAAAATAATGACATTGTTGATGAAATTGTATCTTTTACTGAACATAAATATAAAAGTAAAATTAATGAAAAATGCGAATACTGCAATAATAAACCAACAAAAATATGGAAATATAAAAAAAATAATAAAATTAAAGTTTGTAAAAAATGCTGTAAAAAAAATAGAGATACATTTTATTTTGATTTATAAAAAAATTAATAGATATATATATATATTTATCGATGTGCTGGATATGGTCCAGGTAATTGTTTCACTACTCGATAATTTGATATTGGAGTTTGAATTTGTCTGAATGCTGATTGATTTTGCATTCCTTGACCTGGTAATTGTCTTGCTATTTTAAAATTTGCTCTTTGTGTTTGATTTTGTCTGAATGCTGATTGATTTTGTATTTCTTGACCTGGTAATTGTCTTGCTACTCTAAAATTTGCTCTTGGTAATTGAATTTGAATTGCTTGTCCTGATAATTGTCTAACTAACATATTAGCATTAGGATTCTGTATTTGTTGATGATTATTTCTTTGAGGATTAAATCTATTTTCATAAATTATTTCATTTTTTAGTTGATTAGTGTAATTAATTAATTCATGTAGCTTATGAAATAATTCATAATCTATTTCACTATGACGTCTATCTGCGTCCTGTATTAAACGATTTCGTATTCTTATATGATCTTGGTTTATAGTTTGAATTCTAAATTCAATATTATTCATAATGTTTATTACAAATAATAAATTCAAAATTAATAATAAAGTTTTGATTTTTATTTATATTATTAAAATTTATAAATTTATCCTAACAATTTAAATTTTTTAAAACTATGTAAAAAGAATTCTCATACTAATTCTTTCTGACTACGGTAAAAATTTAATAATTAATAAATTGTAATATATTTTATTTTTCAATTTTTTTAATAAAATAATAATAAAAAAATTGAATTTTTTATTATTTTGTTGATTCTATATATTTCAAATTTTTACCGTAGCCAGAGGATTTGATATAAGAATTCTCTTTACATAATTATTACAGATATTACATCTGACAATATAATGCCTAAAATAGTTACAACTATTAAGGCATCACATGCCATAACTGGTGAAGAGATATATAGCGGTCCATATGGTCCTCATTTCAAACAATTATTAATAAATCTCAAAAAACAATTGGGATTTGCTACACTTCGTTTTATTGTAGATGATAACAATTTTACCAATTACTCAGAACTAAGTGATTATATTCGTTTTAAAGAAAATGTTGATATCAAAATAATTTTTCTTAGTAAAATGCCAACATGTTTGGGCCACCTAAAATTAGAACGCAGGTCTTTATACCAACCAGGTGTTTTTTATGGCAACTCTTATATTGGAATTTTTGAATGTGTTCCATGTAATAATACAGTTCAAGGCAGTATTTGCAAACTCTGTCGTGATAAAACAGTTTACAACATGTTTAACATCATGCAAGATGATGCCACCTCTATATATCATTATAAAGAAATGATAGATATTGAAAAATGTTTACTTGGTACAACACGTGCTAATGTTGATGCTATTCTTGATAACATTAATAGTCATATTAAACGCCTAACACCATTGATGCTATCTATATATATTAAAAGTTTGGAAACAAAAAGTTTATTGTTTTAGAAAGATTTTTTTTTTAAATAATTAATTTATTTAATTTTTTATAATGTAATAAAATTAGATATATTGTTTAATTCAGTATTTAATTCATTAAAATCAAAATCATTATATGAATTCCAACCAATGCTAATAATTAATGATTTCGGTTTTTTTATTAAAGATAAATATTTATATAATACAAATATTATTCCTTCTGTGCACATATGATAATGATCAATCTCTAATTTTTTATTTTCATCCAATTCATATCTACTATATAATTCTTTATTATATTTATGAATAAATTCATTATTATATGTCATTATAGTAGGTAATTCAATTGCTATATGTTTTAATTTATTATTTTGTAAAATACCTGCTAATAAATCATATTCTAGTTCTAGTTTCATTGAATTTTGTAAAGGTACATAATAGTAGGAGTTAATATTATTTTTTATATCTATTAATTTATCATTATTATTATTTAAAATTTCTGTTAATGTTGATCCGCTTTTTGATAATAATCTAATATTATAAATATTATCATCTTTTATTAATGTAATAATATTATCATTAATTATATCATTATGTTGCTCATCATCAATTAAATAATCAAATGTTGAATCTGATATAATTGTCATAAATATGTTATTTTTTATATCAGCAGACGCTGATTGATATGAATTTATTGAATAATTTAAACCTTCCATTATTACAATTCACAATTAAATTAATATTAATATTATTCATTTTTTCTAATATTAATTATTTTTGAATATTAGCATTAGTCACAAGTTTATGTATTTTAATCAAAATTGATATAAATTATAAAATGTCATTTTTTTATCAAAATTACATGTGATCATATGCTCGTATGATTTTTGTGATTTATACCATACTATTAAAAATTGAAAATTAAAATAATTAGTGGTTCCATAGTTTTTTAACCCATTACCGTAGCCCTTTTGGCTCAAAAATACAATTTCCTGGTTATTATCACAGTCATGCAGATGATTCCAAATCCTCCTGTAGCTCAAGTCAAACGCATGCGTGAGTCTGGATGCAAACAGCTTGGATGTGGTTGCTACAATCATCCTGATTATGGACCATGCAAAAATTTTATGGCTCCTCGTACAACCAATTCTTGTTGGGAGTGCAATTGTACTAATGAGTGTGGTTTTCGCGATCGGGTCAACCCGCCGCGTTTGACTCCACTTTGTAGGTACAACAAGTCGTGCAATATTCTTGCTTGCAAATATGCACATTCAACTCCAACTGGTCAGAGTCCTTCTCGCTTTATCAACCACGTGCCAACTAAAAGCGCACTATGCCGACATATGTGGACCATGTACGAAGAAAATGGTCAAGCTTATATTTCACCAAACACTTCTTGCAAGCATGGTAATGCATGTGCATTTCACCATACACTTGATGTCCATCAAACGGCTTTGTATGAAAAGCACAAAAAGATGGAACTTCTTATGAGCATGCAAGGATGATATACTTCGACATCAGATATTGAACAGAATTTCACGATGTGAAATTGTACAGTTTGTTCTTAATCTGTTAGTATTAATCGATTTAGATTTTTTATTAAGTTTAATAAAAAATTTAAACAAAATTATTTTAATAAAAATTGAAATATTAATTTTAATGTCCTTTTATTTTATTTTATTACCGTATCGATACAAGTCGATAAGCTTTATTTCTTTGTATTAAAGTGGATAAATATAATATCAGTAGCAATATTTTTGAAACCTAATTAATAATATAAGAAATTCAATAATTAGAAATTTGTCGTTTTTAGTATAAATATTACATGAGTACTCTTTCCACTATTCCTAATATAACTTTGTATGCATTAAGTGGTGAACTTATAGCAAGTGGGCAATATTCGAATGATTTATGGAAACAAATAAAATTATTTAAAGATATTTCAAAAAAGAATCCACATAAAATTACTTTTATCCCACACAATACAGATATTATTCTGGAGTTTTTTGATGATTTGATATGTTCCTCTTATGGCACAGAGTTTACAGTTATTTATCAAAAAATATCAATCGAAGATTATAAAATTATGTACTGTAAATCATCATGTAATAATTATGAATATTATGCTGAGAATCCATATATACCAGAATCATGTGATTGTGAATATTGTTTATATGATGAGAAAAAAATGAAAGCATCGCATAATAGAGATGAACGAATATATAATTTTTATATTAATAATTATGGAAATTAAAAAATAATTTATTTTAAATTTAATAAAAATAATAATAATTTATAAATGTTAATATAAAAATTATATAGTTGCTAATAAATATCTGTACATATCACTGATATTCCAAATTGTGGAAAAAATATGAACGTATCACTATTTAAAAAATAATTAATAAACATATTTTAATGATTGAATCAAATGATATTATTAATAAATTAAAATTAGAAATAGAAGAGTTAAAATCAAAAAATCTTATAATAGAATCTTTATTACAGCGGGGACTATTTTAAATGACACGAATTAAAATTATTCTTTATAAACTTTTGCTTTCTTTCTATATTTCATCTTAATTTCTTTTATATCTTCCTTTGTTTTAGTTAATGATGATTTGAAATAATTTTTATAAGTTTTCAGTTCAATATATTTAATGGATTTTCTAATTGATTTTTTAATTAAATCATAACTCATTGGTTCATCACGTTTCATATAATATTTCTATTGATTAAAAAATTTCTCTATTGGATTCATATAATGGTAGTATGGTAAAATATATAAAAAATCATTTTTGCTTTTTATAATAAAATCTTTAACTTCTTGATTTCTATGACAACTTGCATTATCCATTAATATTAATTTATTCTTTTTACCTTCTATAAATTGTTTAATAAATTCAATTAATCGACAATGGTCTGAACCTGCTTTTTCATATAATATCCAATCTAAAACTCCTTTCGTAGTTATTGCCATAATTAAAGTATATTTAATAAAAACTTTATTATCTTTTGTTGTTTTATTTAATCGTTTACCTATTATTTCTCTTCCTTTGTTAGGATGTAAACCAATTGAGATACTTGATTCATCAATTGATATAATATCATCTAAATTATATTTCTTAATTTTTGAATAAAACTTTTTATATTCTTCTTCATAATTAATAGGTTTATTATATCTTAAATCTGGTTTATGTGTTATTTGAACTTTTTTATAAGTCAAATTTGCAAATTTAATAATATTACTTAGATGTGTTTTAGATAATGTAATATCATTAAATTTTTTATGAAAATAACCTAATATATCAGTTAATGTTATAAATAGTTTTGTTTTTATTAAATTAATTATAAATTCAACATGACCTTTTTCAACTTTATAAGCTCATTATTTTCTATCTTTATTTTCAACTGTTCCATACTCTAAATATCTTCTAACCCATCTAACTAAACTATATTTAGAACATTTATAAATATTGCAAGTATCTCTTAAACTTAAATCTTCATTATCTAAATAATATTCAACTGCTGATAATTTATAGTCTGTTGATTTATGTTTTTTCATATTATAAATATGTTTATAATTAACTGTTATATATGTTGTTTATTATCATCTTATTTAATGGAAAAAATTTATTTAAAAATTATTAATAAAATAAAAAATTATATTTTTAATGATATCAATTTAAAAATTAAATTTAAACATTTTAATCAAAAACATTCATTAGATAGTTTATTAACAGCTAT
>Ga0214923_10002141_pt1 | contig 26806 bp, 19 predicted proteins | sample LL1510_MetaG_FD_177993 | JGI IMG/M metagenome (GOLD analysis project Ga0214923, IMG submission 177993) | Freshwater microbial communities from Lake Lanier, Atlanta, Georgia, United States - LL-1510 | ecosystem: Environmental > Aquatic > Freshwater > Lake | place: USA: Georgia | collected...
CATAAGACCCGCGTACTCACCTTGAGCGCCCGAATTCGGCTGTAATGAACACGCCGCAAATCCGGTAGATTCGCACAGGGCGTCGGACAATCGATCAAATATGATGCGGTACCCTTCGGCTTGATTCACTGGAACAAAGGGGTGGAGCTGTGAAAAATTACGCCAGGTAATGGGGATCATTTCCGCGGCAGCATTCAGTTTCATGGTACAGCTTCCGAGCGGGATCATCGCGGTATTTAATGCTAAATCTTTAGTTTCCAATTGCTTAATGTAGCGCATCAGCTGAGTTTCGCTGTGGTATCGGTTAAACACCGGTTGTTGCATAAATGCGGACCTTCGGAGGAAATGACTGGGGATTCCAATCTCGTACGATGGGTGGGGCGCTAGGGATTGGCCAGACACCGCCTCGAATACACTCACCAGTTGCTCAAGGTCATGTACCGAGTGAGTTTCGTCAACACTGAATGCAACGGTTGTGGCATCGATTATCCGGATATTGATGCCCCGTTTTATCGCTTCCTCACTCAATTGAGTGGCGGATGCCACGGTAACGGAAACGGTATCGAAATAGCTGGCCGACGCGATTGAAAATCCGAGTGACCCAATCGACCGTGCCGCCCAATGAGCCAATTGGTGGATTCGAGTCGCTATTCGTTTGAGTCCATCGGGTCCGTGATAGATGGAATAAAACGATGCCATAATGGCCAATAACGCTTGGGCGGTGCAAATGTTGGATGTGGCTTTCTCGCGACGGATATGTTGTTCCCGAGTTTGGAGGGCCATTCGGAATGCCGGGTTCCCTAGGCGATCGACCGACGCTCCGATGATTCGACCCGGGATTTGCCGCTTGAATTCGTCTTTGGTCGCAAAGAATGCGGCATGAGGCCCCCCATATCCCATGGGTACTCCCAATCGCTGAGTTGAACCCACTACGATGTCGGCGCCCCACTCACCTGGCGGAACAAGTAACGTCAAGCTTAATATGTCAGCGGCCACAGTAACCTGAATGCGATGAGCATGAGCGTCAGAAACCAGTTGTTTAAAGTCGGTGATGGTCCCGTCATGGGCGGGATATTGAATGAGAACGCCAAAGTAATCAGTGGATGGAACAAACTCGTCAACATCGCCGACTTCGACCTCGATATGTAGCGGTTCGGCGCGCAAGCGAATGACCTCGATTGTTTGCGAAAAGCAGCGAGTCGATACAAAAAATCGGCGAGCCCCATTCCCTGATCGATAGGCGAGTGTCATGGCTTCCGCCGCCGCAGTGGCTTCGTCGAGAAGGGACGCATTCGCAATCGGCAAGCCCGTTAATTCGGCAATGACGGTTTGGAAATTAAATAATGCTTCTAAACGGCCTTGAGCGATCTCCGCTTGATACGGGGTGTATGCCGTGTACCAACCGGGATTTTCGGTGACATTTCGGCGAATGACTGGGGGGGTAACTGTTCCGTAATATCCTCCCCCAATGAAGTTGGATAATATCTTATTTTTATAGGCGATTTGGTGAAGTTCATCCAAAAGCTCTCGTTCGGTTAATGCGTCGCCAGTCGCGAGTGGGCGGTTCCTCAGGATTGCGGCTGGGACGGTGAGTTGGGTCAGTTCGTCGAGTGATCCTACGCCAATTCGGTCCAGTATAGTTGTGAGATCCTGGCCTTTGGGGCCAATATGTCGGTCAGCAAATAAATCGTCGGGAAAAAGAGTTGTCATGGTGTCTCACCTTAATAAAAATCTTAGCGAGGGGTACACATGGACTCGGCGAAACAATGTCTCTCTCAACGGCCCGCAACTGGTGCCACAGTGGTGAGTGAGTAACCGCTCCGTTGGGCATGTATTCCACTCGCGATTGAACCAAAGTTGGTTATCGGAACAGTCCCAAATTCTGGACCATAGTGTACCCTTAAGATCACAAACGTTAAAGATAGTCGAGTCGTTCGGTCGATTTAGTCGCGATTGAATTGCCCGATGGTCCATCGCGTCGAACTGGTACCTTTGTTTATAAAATTAAGTTAGTATTTATCCATGCGTTTGGAGCACTCGGTCGAGGAATTGATGGATCTAGTTTCCCGATATATGCCGGATGAATCGGTTCAGTTGGTCCAACGTGCCTACGAATTTGCACGCGATGCACATGCACCCCAGCAGCGAAAATCGGGCGATCCGTATATTATTCATCCGGTTGAAGTCGCGTACATTTTAGCCGATTTGCAGCAAGATCCAGCGACGGTCGCTGCCGGTTTGCTCCACGATACCGTCGAAGATACTGGCGCGACGCGCGATCAAATCACCCAATTCTTTGGCGAGGATATCTATCTTTTGGTCGAAGGGGTGACCAAATTGGGTAAGATTTATTTTGAGTCAAAAGAGGACGAGCAAGCCGAAAATTTTCGAAAGATGTTTTTGGCGATGGCCCAGGATATCCGCGTGGTGATTATCAAATTGGCCGATCGACTCCATAACATGCGAACCTTGAAACATTTGTCCAAAGAGAAGCAAATTTTAATTTCGAGGGAAACCAGTGAGATTTTTTCGCCATTGGCTCATCGGTTGGGAATGTGGTCCTTAAAGTGGGAACTTGAAGATTATTCGTTCTACTACCTCCAGCATGAAGAGTTTCAGAGGATTAAAAAGTTAGTAGCGCTCAAGCGGGATGAGCGGGAAGCCGTTGTTCAAACCGTCATCGATGATTTAGCACCTTTAATTAACCGCGCCGGGATTACGGCCAAAATCTATGGTCGTCCCAAGCATTTTTTTAGTATTTACAAAAAATTGGTGTCACAGAATTTGAGTTACGACGAGCTCTTTGACACATTGGGAGTTCGGATCATTGTTGAGTCGTTGCAGGACTGTTATGCCGTTTTAGGGGTTGTCCACTCGATGTACAAACCGTTGGCTGGACGATTTAAGGATTATATTGCGATGCCCAAAAGCAATTTGTATCAGAGTCTCCATACAACCGTTATCGGAAAGTTGGGGCGTCCGGTCGAAATTCAAATTCGAACTAAGGAAATGCATCAAATTGCCGAATATGGCATCGCGGCTCATTGGCGGTACAAAGAGGGGGATACTCGCGGTCATTTCGATGGAGACTTTGCGTGGCTACGGCAGATATTAGAAACCGAAAAAGAAGGTGGGGCCCCTAAAGAATTTCTGCAAAACCTCAAACTCGATTTGTTTATTGATGAGGTGTTTATTTTTACTCCCAAAGGTGATGTCCAGGTGTTGCCAAAGGGTGCCACCCCATTGGACTTTGCGTATAAAATCCATTCCGAAATTGGCCATTCGTATGTCGGTGCCAAAATAAACGGTCAAATCGTAAATACCAATTATCGTCTTCGAAGCGGCGATCGAATCGAAATATTGACGTCTAAAACGCCAAGTCCAAAGTTGGATTGGTTGAACGTGGTTCAAACTCGGCAAGCTAAGTCCAAAATAAAGCAATGGTTTAAACGTCAAAATCAGTCGGAAATCATCGAGCGTGGGCGTGAAAAACTTGAGCGACTCTTGGTCTTTTTGGGATTCGTACCCAAAGATGTGTTGACCCGTGAATTTACCGATCAGCTCGTGCGGCAATTGGACTATAGTCGCCCGGACGATGTGTACTTGGCGTTGGCCGAGGGAGACTTGTCGACGCGCGATATTGAGCGCGTCTTAGAGCGATTGCTCAAAATCGACATTTCATCGACCTCGGCACCCTTTGCTCCCCCGTCGGCGAAACAATCCCGGCGAACCGGCATCGAATCAATTAAGGTTATGGGCGAAACCAACGTCTTGGTGACACTGCCTCGGTGCTGTAGCCCGGTGCCCGGAGATCCAATTGTCGGCTATGTCACCACCGGGCGTGGTGTGGCGGTGCACCGTCCCGATTGTGCCAATATTTTGTCGGTACCTGATGATGATCGCGCCCGATTAGTGGCGGTTGAATGGGTGCTGTCATCTCGCGATAAAACCTTTCGCGCTAGCCTTCAGATTGAGGCGTTTGATCGGATCGGAATCTTGGAGGATATTATTCATCGGATCACCAATACCAAAACAAATATTCAGGAAATTCGAACCAAGACCGCACGGACAGGTGGGCGGATGAAAGCGACCGTAACCGTTGATATTCGGGACGTTCAACATATTAACGTGATTCGTCAGGCGTTGGCTCAAATTGCCGATGTATATTCTATTCAGAGGTTGGCCAAGTAATGCGTATTGTCGTTGCCAGTGATAATGGTCATAAAGTATCCGAGATTCAAACGATTCTTTCTGGATGTGAGGTGGTTTCCTTTAGCCATGAATACGGTCATCGACATTCAGCGATCGAAGATGGGGATACTTTTGCGTCGAATGCCATTAAAAAATTGGCCGCCTGGCCGATTCGATCCGGGGTGATCCTACTGGCCGACGATTCGGGCCTTGAAGTCGATGGATTACAGGGGGCCCCCGGGGTACATTCCGCGCGGTATGCGGGACCTCAGGCGACTGGGACCGATATGTGTCGAAAGATTCTCGATGAACTTGCCGATAATCACGACCGACGGGCTCGGTTTCGATGCGTCATCGCACTCCGTTTTCCGGATCAATCCATTGTCACCGTTGATGGCTGTGTCGACGGAACTATCACCCGTGAAATCCGGGGGGATGATGGATTTGGATATGACCCTATCTTTATACCTGAGGGGCATCACCGGACGTTTGCTGAGATGGGGCCAGAGGAAAAAAATAGCCTCAGTCATCGAAGTCGTGCATTGGCGAAGGCACGGACGCATATTGAGCAGTTTTGTCGATCACTGTAAATTGGAACCCTATGCCGATGTTAAAAGTGAGTAGTGGAGTCGAAGGGTTCGATCAATTATTATTCGGAGGGTTTCCGAAGGGGCGATCCTATTTAGTCGCCGGTGAGCCCGGGGCGGGTAAAACCATTTTTACACTCCAGTTTTTACTGGAGGGTCTTCGGTTGGGTGAGCGTGTAATTTACATTTCGATCGACGAAAAACCCGAACATGTGATCGCCGATGCCGAGGCATTGGGATGGTCATTGCAGACCTATCTTGAACAGGGGATGCTTCGGATTATTGATGTGACAAGCCACTTTTCATCTGCCCAGATGGGAACATCAGGGATCGATATTGATCGAATTATTTTAGAGGTTCTGGGGTATGTCAAAGACTTCAAGGCCACCCGTTTAGTGATAGATCCGGTGGCGCCACTTATTTTTTCTGAGCGGCATATTCCCGAGATTACTGAGTATATTCGCCGGCTTATTTTTGCAATCGAAGATATTTCGGATTGCACCACCCTTCTGACATCGTATTCCCCGGTCGGGAGTGACAAGGTTAGCCACCATGGAATCGAGGAATTTGCGGCGTCGGGTATCATAATTTTGAAGTTAACCAAACTAAACACCAAGTACATTCGAACGGTCCGGGTAAAAAAGATGCGTGGAACGCGAGTGGATTTGTCAGAATTTTCGTTTGAGATTTTGCCTCAGCGCGGCATTGTATTGCGGCAGCCGATATGAGGGTAGCATGACAAAAATCTTGATTGCTGACGATGAATATCATGTTCTGATGTTGACGGAGATGGTATTCAAAGACATTGGAATGGATGTGGTGACCGCCTGTGACGGTGACGAGGCCATCGAAGTGGCGCTTCGGGAACGTCCAGATTTGATTATCACCGATATAATTATGCCTAAAAAGACCGGCTTTGAGGTGTGTAAGGCGGTCCGATCTCATCCGGATATCGCGGAAACCCCGATCATCATTATTTCGGCATTGGGTGACGAGTACAACAAGCTCACGGGATTTGAAGAAGGGGCTGACGATTTCGTGACGAAACCATTCAATATCGAAGAGTTGAAGGCGCGCGCCAAAGCCTTGCTATTTCGCTTTCGACCCAAACCAGAGATAGTGCCTCCCCGCGAACGGGATATGGCTGAGCCAGTCAATATCGACACCGTATCGACGGGTATTGGGTCGTTGGATGAAGCATTGTACGGCGGTCTTCCGAAAGGCTCGAATATTTTAGTGATCGGTCCGGTAGGTAGTGGGAAATCCACCTTTGCGCGCCAGTTTATGGTGAGCGGATTACAGCGATCCGAGCGATGTCTCTTTGTGGCATTGGATGATAATCCGCAGCAGGTTCGGCGGATTATGGATAAAGATCTTAAAACGACAGTGACCGAGCTCGAGTCATTATGCCTACTCCGGTTTGTGGATGCCTACTCATGGTCGACGTTTTCGGCACCGGAGTCCGAACGATTTGCCTTAAACGGTATGTTGGAATTGAATCAATTAGCCGGGATTATTTCAGATGCCAGCTTCGAATTGGGGCAAACCGTTCAAAGTAAATTGGGAGGGCGTCGGGTTGTCGACTCTATTTCGAGCTTATTAATTAACTTCGATCTGCCTTCGGTTCAACGATTTTTGAGTCAGATTGCACGAACGGCGATTTCGTTTGGTGGTGTGACGACGCTATTTTTGATGGAAGAGGGTACCGTTCCCGACCAGACCCTGAACAATATCAAATATTTGATGGACGGGGTGGTGGAATTTGGTCAAAACGATGGGGAATTTCAGGTCAGGGCATCCTCGATGAAGTGGACCCCACACATCAATCGATGGAATCGCAACCCACTCACACATTAGAGGACTCATTATGACGACATTTACGACGACACAACACGACGCGATCCGATATACCGATTCGCCACTCATGATTGTTGGGGCCTCCGGTACCGGTAAAACGACCCTGTTGGCCCATAAAATCGCATATCTCCTGGAAGCCGTAGCTACCCCGTCACTGATCGCGATGTCGGGGTCGGCTCATGCACTGAACGATTGGCGGGCATGGACCGGTGAAATTGTCGGGAACGATGTTCTAAAAGTTCAGTTTAATCGTATCGAATTGGTGTGTTTGGGGTGGCTACGATCCCACGCAGCGTTAGCGGGGTTGGCGCCCCATTTTACTGTGTTTGATCCAATTGAATCGATTCGGGTCGCCATCGAGATTCTAAATGATCCTCAATTCGACGGGATTGGATTGGCGCCACGAGATCTTGTGGCGCGTATTCATCGGGACTCCCAGCATGTGGCGTCGACGGCGGATGATCGGCACGATACTCACCGGGTCGATCTGGCGATGACTCAGTATCGGGAGTATCTCCGTCGATCGAATGCGATTAACGTGGAGGATATTCTGGCCCTCACGCTGCGGCTGTTTCAAACCGCTCCGGATATTCGGCAACGCATGGCCGATGACCATCCCGTCTGGCTTATTGACCATGGGGAAGACCTGTCGCCCGTAGCGGTCCAGCTGATTCGTGAGGCGGTGGACGCGGGGATACATGTCACGGTTGCCATCGACCCGGGGCAGCGGATATCCGATGAGACGATGGAGGGCTATGACCCCTTCACAGATTTGGCGACGGTCCCAGGGATGTACACCATCGAGTTGCTGGAGTTGTGGGGCCGAACACCAGTCATAAATACTCTCGTCAATGCATTATCCACATCTCCCCAACCTGTGACAGATGTTTCACAGGAAACGGATAAAGTGACGGTGATGGTGACGGCCAGCGAACTGGAGGAAAGCCAGTATATTTTGCAGACGATTGAATCGATGCGTCGGGAAAAACGGTGGTCGTATAACGATTTTTGTATTTTGTATCGTGCGGGGTCTCACGCCGTGTATCTTGAAGAGCAGTTGCGATTACACGCGATTCGGCTCCGCAGTATGGGACGTCACACCCCCTTTGGTCACAGTGAAATTCGAGATTTAATGTTATATCTGCGCTTGTTGATGAACCCCTGTGATCGTCAGGCGTTGGCGCAGTTGTTGTCGATAGCGCCATTTCAACTGACCGAACCCGAGATTTCGACGGTGCTAACGTGTATGCCCACGCATTCGGACGGTGTCTTTGACCTGCAAGATACGGATCGCCTATCCGATTCGGTTCAGCCTAAAATCTTAGGTCTCGTGGATTTGCTCACTCATTGGGAGGCCGAAATTAAAGAAAATCCCGACATTTTAGCCGGGGTCGTGTTGGATAATATCGCACGGGACAGTGGGTATCGATCGCTCCTGGATGAAGAAAACACGCTTGAATCCTTGGACCAACTTCAATCGATTGACGAGTTTATCGATGCCGCCATCGAGAACGAGTGGACCGTCGATCAGGTATTCACTCAGGTGACGACTCAGCAACTCAGTGATGATGCCCCTACGTCGGGTGACGCCGTCACATTAATGCCACTTAAATCATCCAAAAGCCGTCGATTCCGATGCGTGTTTATTCCTGGATTTGAAGAGGGGACCTTGCCACACGGTTCAGCTATCGATCGCCCGGATCTGTTAGCTCAAGAACGACGGTATGTGTATCTGGGCATTAGCCGGGCCACCCATCATCTGTCGTTGTGTGCATCATTTCAGCGTCATGTGGGGCATGATCAGCCGACCCAACTGTCTCGGTTTGCGTATGAATGGCCATCCCAGTGTGTGGGGGCCATGGTGTCCGAATCGGTGACAGATTCCCAGCGTACCGGCCTCACTCGCTGGGTCGAAATGAATGGAAATACGCTTGATAATTGGACCCCCACGGGCGGGTCCGGTGGCGGGAAGTCGTTTCAGGAGTTCACCGTGGGTGAATGGATTGACCACGGGCAATGGGGGAAAGGGATCGTTCAATCCATCGAAGGCTCAGAGGACAAACTAGTGCTTAATATTCAATTTACGGATCACACTCGGAAGGTGATGGCGAAATACGCCGATGTCAAACGACTCTAATGTACATTAAAGATATTTTTTATAGTTTTCAGGGGGAAGGCCCCTTTATCGGGTATCCCCAAATTTTTCTTCGGTTTTATGGATGTAATATCCATTGCGAGTATTGCGATGAACCTGATTTCATCCATCAGCGTAAACCCTACACGTTAGAAAAGGTGCTCGACGAGCTTCACCCATTGATTCAGAAAAACCCCCATTCGATATCAATAACGGGAGGGGAGCCGCTGATTCAGGTGGCCGCAATTAAAGAACTATTGCCTCATATCCCAGTACCGGCTTATTTGGAAACCAATGGGACCTTACCGAAGCACCTTGAAGAAGTAGTGGATTTATTTACCTATTTTTCCGTAGATTATAAACCTGGATTTGATAAAGAATTTGCAGATTTTATGACGATCCTTCGGGGACGCCCGAACGTATTTGTAAAATGGGTGCTGACCCGCGGGTTTCCAGTGTTGGATCTCAAAAAAATGGTGCAAACTGTCGCGACGGTAGCGCCGGATGTGCCGTTTATAATTCAACCCGTGACTCCGTTCGGGGGTATCAAAGACCGTGCGACCATTGAGGATATTGAGAGAGCCTACAATTTTGCTCATCAAAAATTAGCGGACGTACGGGTGATTCCCCAATCGCATAAATTGATTGGCATAAAATAGGGTCCGATAACCCGGTAGTGAGCCCCCGATAACGCGTAGCAGACCCTGTATGTGAGGGACATAGGTCGAGAATCCCCCGGGCGCCATTGTCAGCGCACGAATGGTTTAATTCGCGGGTCTTTGGTAGGGTGGTTTATATGCGTGAACTGTTGCGAGATATGGCGGGCCGACTCCATCGATATCGTTCGCAGTTTATATTTGCCAGCCTGGTTCGCATGACTGGGGATGTTCTGTGGTTGTTTCCAGCGTACGCGTTCGCTCAAATTGTAACGATGATCACACACTATCACCCGGGCCAATCCGTGGTGCCGATGGCTGTCGTGTTGGGACTGTGGGTGGTGGCTGTCATCGGTCGAAATGTCTGCCATTACGTTGGGAAACGGTATGGGTTTTGGGTGGCCGAGCGCGTGTCGGTTGATTGTACACTGGAGGCGGTGACTCATTTGTTTCGCCTCGACATGGGGTGGCATGAGCTCGAAAATGCCGGCAACAAGGTGAAGCGAATTCAAAACGCCAGTGATGGCTTCAATCGCCTGATTCGAATTTGGTTTATGAATATTATTCAAATCATTGTCCATCTCGTGGCGATTCAGGTGGTGATTGCTCAGTTTGATCACCGGATTGTGGCCTGTGTTGTGCTATTTCTGATGAGCTATTTTGCACTTTCCTTGTACCTAACGCGGCAGGCTAGTGCGGCCGCACGAGTGGTGAATGACTACGAGGAACAGCTCAGCGGCATCGTATTTGAGTCGATCAACACGATTCGGACGGTCAAAGCGATGGGGATTACCTCTCGGTTTTTGGATCGGCTTTGGAATGGATCCGAGGCGGTATTGAATCGGATTGCCATCCGAATTTATCGGTATCAATCGCGTAATATGGTACTGGCGATCTGGGAAGGCGTGGCCCGTGTGGCAATGGTGGGGTGGATAATTTATGGGATTTTTATTGGCCGGTATGAGCTGGCATTTCTCATTTTATTCAATAGCTACTTTTCGGATTTACGAACAGCCATCGATGAGTTGTCGTCGGTATCAATGGATGTGATGGTCGCGCAGTTCAGCATCTCACGATTACGGGACCTGTTACGTACCCCAATCGTGATTGAAAATGACACGGATAAACGTGCCTTCCCGAGCCAGTGGCAGCGCCTGACCCTGACCCACCTGTCATTTGCCTATGCGGAGGTCCCCGTCCTCCATGACATATCGCTCACGATTCATCGTGGCGAGAAGGTTGGGATTGTTGGGTTGTCGGGTGCCGGAAAATCGACTCTCTTCAAATTGTTACTCAAAGAACGCGAGGGATTTAGCGGCGATATTCAATTTGATGATGTATCGATTACGGATATCAAGTCCTCGGATTATTTTAACCATGTGTCGGTGGTATTACAGGACACGGAAGTATTCAATGTGTCTTTGAGGGATAATATTATGATCGCCACCTCAGGCGATAACAGCACCGACCCGTCGTTGGATAGTGTCATCGATACGGCCAACCTGAGAGATCTAGTGGCCAAATTACCGGATGGCCTCGACACCATGATTGGTGAGAAAGGGGTAAAGCTATCGGGAGGGGAGCGTCAGCGGTTGGGAATTGCGCGTGCGATCGCACGGCGTCCCGATATCATATTAATGGACGAAGCGACGTCTCATCTGGATGTCGAATCCGAAGAAAAAATTCAAGAGTCATTGCATCGATTTTTGGGGGGCGTCACGGCGATTGTCATTGCCCATCGGCTCAGTACGATTGCCGAAATGGACCGCATTGTTGTCTTGGATGGGGGGCGCGTGATCGAAATAGGTTCCCTCCATCAGTTACTTGAGCGGCGGGGACGGTTTTGGGAGTTTTGGAACTTGGCCGACAAACGGGGCGAAGCGATATTGCCGTCGGAATCCAACCCGTCGTAGCGGGATTATCCCATCCCATGCGGTGCCGTCATCGCGTCATGACACAGGGTGTGAAAAATCGCTGCAATCGACCGTTTGGGATTTTTGCTGCGCCGGGAGATACGAATGGTGCGAGCGGGGGTGGGGGCGGCCAACGGACGGATGGCGGTCTGGGTATTGGCTGGCAGAAATCGAATGGCCATTTCGGGAATTAACGTGGTTCCGATACCGTTTTGGATTAAATGCATCAAGGTTTCCAGGCTACCACCTCGAAATTGAACATTAGGCAGTCCCTGTTGGCCGATATCGAGGTGGCACATGTCGATCACTTGGTCCCGAAAACAATGCCCGTCGTCTAATAGCCACAGCGGTACGGTGTGGAGGAGATCCGGGGTCACGGTCGAATGGCTCAAAATGTCCGGGTCTGAGCTTACAACCCAAAATGGATCGGATCCGACGGGATCCTGGTGCAGTCGATGGTCATCGTGTTCGGTCGCTAGGATGGCGGCATCGAGACGATGGCTATCCATCATCTCAAGGAGAGTGTGCGTCTTCTCAATCGATACGGTGAGTTGAATGTGTGGATATGTCTTAGAAAAGGTGGGCAGAATCATCGGTAATAAGTACGGCGCAATTGTAGGAATGGTGCCCAGGTGAAACGTCCCACTTAATGGCGTTTGCCGGGCCGTGGCAGTGACAAATTGCTGATAGTCGTCCATCAACACCATGGCATGGTCGATAATGGGTTGCCCGGCTTCCGTGACGGTCACAGGCTTTGTACTCCGATCGAATAGGGTCACACCGAAATGGATCTCGGCTTTTTGAATTTGCGAGGACAAGGACGGTTGGCTGATATGGCATTCCCGAGCCGCTTTCCCGAAATGCCCGGTACGTGCCACCGCGAGTATATATTCCACTTGACTCATCGAAATCATGATAGGTTTGTCGGATTGTAAAAAATTTATGATAGTTTAAAACTATTATATGATAGTGTTTTTGAATTGGAAATAGGCGTGATGTTCCGAGACAATGGCGCCATCAAATTTTTTAAGGAGATGTTCAATGACCGTAACAATTAATTCTAAACTCCCCGAATTCACAGCAAAAGCGTACCACGCCAATACATTTATCGATGTCAGTTCAAATGATTTTTCCGGAAAATGGGTGGTGTTCTTTTTCTATCCGGCGGATTTTACGTTTGTGTGTCCCACCGAATTGGCTGACGTTGCCGAAAAATATCCCCAACTTCAATCGATGGGCGTTGAAGTGGTGTCCGTGAGCACCGATACCCATTTTACCCACAAGGCATGGCATGATGCCTCTGACACGATTAAAACTATCACATTCCCAATGTTAGCGGATCCGACCGCACGGATATCTCGTGCCTTTGGGGTCTATAACGAAGAGGATGGGATTGCGCGACGTGGGACGTTTATCGTGGCGCCCGACGGGTCCATTAAGTCGATTGAAGTAACAGATAATGGGATCGGTCGTAACGCCGACGAGCTACTTCGCAAAGTCCAAGCGGCACAATACATCGCGAAACACCCAAAAGAGGTATGTCCAGCCAAATGGAATCCCGGTGAATCGACGTTGGAACCTAGCTTAGATTTAGTCGGTAAACTGTAATCTGCGCTCTGGGATTCCCGAGTCACCATTAGGAGGTTGGACACGATGAACGATTCAATAAAAGCTCAGCTCAAAACGGTGTTAGGTGTGTTGACATCGACGGTTGTGTGTCAGGTGAATCCGACCTCCCATCCGGATGGTCCGGCATTGATGGCCTTGCTGAGTGATATTGCGTCGGTTGCACCTCATGTTCAGGTTATTGAACGAGGGGAGATGGCGCCGGTACCTCAGTTGCACATTCATACGGTTCACGGTCCCACGGGTATTCGCTTTACCGGAATCCCGACGGGACATGAATTTACATCGCTAATCGTTGCCCTACTGAATAGTGATGGTAAAGGCAAATTGCCAGATGATGGGATTCAGCGTCGTATCCGACACCTTCGGGGGCCGATCCGACTCAAAACATTTATCTCTCTCACGTGCGAAAATTGTCCGGATGTTGTTCAGGCACTCAATCAAATGGCGTTAATTCATCCTGATTTTGAGCATGAAATGGTCGATGGGGCCTATGTGCCAGACCAGATTACTGCGTTGGGTATCCAGGGGGTTCCCAGTGTGATGTCCGGAACGCATCTGGTGAGTTCGGGGCGAGCTAATTTAATGGAGCTGATCGAGGCCATTTCGGCGCATGTGGGGTCGGATGAGTCGGCGGATAACAGTCCCCAAGAATTACCGGAAGTGGATGTGGCCATCATCGGCGGCGGGCCGTCTGGAATCAGTTCTGCAATTTACACCGCCCGTAAGGGATTGCGAACGGCAATTGTGGCCGACCGAATTGGGGGGCAGTTAAATGATACAAAGGGAATCGAAAACTTTATTTCGATTCCCTATACCGAGGGATCGGATTTAGCGGCTAATTTGCGGCGCCATGCCACGGAGAATGGCATCGACTGCTACGAAAACCGGCGAGTCGTCGGAATTGATACCGGTATGATAAAAACTCTGCATTTATCGAGTGGGGAATCACTGCGTGCGCGATCGATTATTGTCGCGACGGGAGCTCAGTGGCGTAAGCTGGGTGTGCCCGGGGAGGCGGAGTACATTGGCCGAGGCGTCGCCTATTGCCCGCACTGTGACGGTCCCTTCTACAAGGGGAAATCGGTGGCGGTGGTGGGTGGGGGTAATTCAGGTATTGAGGCGGCGATTGATTTGGCGGGTATTGCCCAGTCAGTCGTGGTTGTCGAATTTGCTCCACAGCTGAAGGCTGACCAAATTTTGGTGGATAAAGCGATAGGATTACCCAATGTTTCTATTGTGACCCATGCGGCTCCCGTCGAAGTGGTAGGTAACGGTCAAAAAGTAGTCGGTTTGTCGGTTGAAAATCGATCGACCGGAGAGCGTCAGATTCTCGATGTTGAGGGTGTTTTTGTCCAAATCGGGTTGGTTCCAAACAGCCAGTTTGTATGTGGCGTTGTGGATTGTAATGCGTCGGGAGAAATCATTGTGGACTCAAAATGTAAAACCAGCTCCGACGGGATTTACGCCGCTGGTGACGTGACGACGGTGCCGTTTAAACAAATCGTCATTGCGGTGGGTGAAGGTGCGAAGGCCGGCTTGTCATTGTTTGAGGAATCAATAGTCAAAAATACCAAGTAAAGTTGACGGTTCGACCATCGATCCCTATAATCCCCCGTTTTACAACTTTAAGGGGTTATAGTGACTCGTTTACCATTTCAAATCGCGATTCTGTTGATGATGCTAGGCGCAGTGTACGCTCGGCCGAGTCTTGCATTGACCAACAATCGTCCGGACATTCCAAACGAGTATCAGATCCGTCGCGATACCGCTACTCCGACCCGTGTTCAGTTGGTCGGCGGTGGGGCGAATCCGATTCGGACCACAACCGCTAATAAAGAGAGTTCGGCCAACCGAGGGGTAGGGTCTGATTTTAAGGCATCGGGTAGTGACTCCGTTCCATTGGCGTTGGATATAAACCCTCCCGGCATCCGAGGGGTAATGTCAGCGGGCCAATGGGTGAGCACGGGCGATTCTATTGGGGTATCAACGGTGTTTGAGGCGGGCTTTTTTGATATCGATTCGACGATATCGAGTTGGAATATTTCACTCAATGACGCCTCCAACCAGACCCTTGTATCTGAAAATCGCCAGGGTGAGACTCAGTCCTCGGTTACGGCGTCGATGCGAGTCACGTCTCCATTGCCGAATGGAATCTACTCGTTGCGGCTTGAGGTGTGGGATTCTGGAGGGAACTATAGTGCCAGTACGATTTCTAATTTACGCGCTGAATCCGCACTTCGACTATCTGGATTAATCAGTGGGCCCAATCCGTTAATCCCGAATCAGTCGACGGCGGTCATCGAGTATCAATTATCGCGTGCGGCGGATATCGATATCAAAATTGTTGCCATGAATGGCCGTATGATTTGGACCGATTTCGTACCTGCTGGGCGTGACGGTGCGTCGCCCGGATTTAATCGGGTCTCATGGAATGGTCGCGATGGGACTGGCGAGATGGTCGCCAATGGACCGTATCTCATTGTTGTAACCGCCAGATCGGGCAGTGATCGCGTTTCGGGGCGAAATCGCCTGCTAGTGATCAAATAGCGTCCGGTGAATTATTGGATGGGAAGGGATCGAATACTGTGACAATCATTGATAAACGCCACATCTCGCGACTGATGGGATTGGCCGCGATTATTGGATGCGTGAGTCTATGCTCGGTAGGTGGCTATGCCGCAACAGGTGCGGCGGTATTTATGGAAAATATGGGCCAAGCTCATTTGACGGGATTGGGTGGGATTACTACTGAGCAGGGATTTGATGCGGTATGTGGCAATCCCGCCGGGCTTGCCGCTGATCAAGGCCTTATCATTGGGGGAACCGCTTATCATTATTTGGAGTCTGATTACACCGAAGTCCAAGTAGCGTGGATGACATCGACACTGGGAGTTGGTATCGGGATGATCAATACCCAACTGATTTCGCCTCAAACGGCCCAGTCTGTATTGGATAAACGACTCCACGAGACCGGGGATCCTCTCAGTTATTTGGGGAGGGGAATTACAATAGCCAGTGCATATCGTATCACTCCTCAAATCTCTTTAGGGGTGGCAGGTAAATGGATATATGAGACCGGCGCGGGATTTGTTGGATCGGGTGTTGGTGCGGATATTGGCCTTCAGTGGACACCGTGGACCTGGGGCGATTTCGGAGTCGTATTTCGGAATATTATCGCTCCCCAAATGGCTTGGGATACCCCATCACGAACGGTTGAGGCGGTTGATTCGGCGGTTGAATTAGGGATGCGGTATCGATGGCTTGATGATCGCTTGACGACCATTGCTGAGATCGGATATTGGCCAAAAGAAACGTTGACGCGCGCTGGTGCTGAATATTGGCTGTCTGAGTATATTCCCGTGTGGGGTAACGTCGCCAGTCGGGGATGGACCATTGGAACCGGTCTTCGTCTCGGGAACTCCGGTATCGATTTGTCATATTTTCAACCGTCGATCGATGGTATGGAACCCACGTATCGATTGGGGGTCCGAATTAAATGGTAACTAAACACACCACACAGGAGAGTCACACATGATCGAACGATTCAGTAAACAGCTATTTTCACCATCGAACGGGGACGGTCGCGGATGGCATCAGCGCATCGCTGGGCGTATCGTCCAGGTGGCGGCGGGGGTGGTGATCATGTCGGTCAGCATTGGGGCTGCGTTTGACCCGAGTGCGATCTATTACAATTCATCCAATGGCAATTTCGGGTTGGGCACCGATGTCCCACAAACCTACCTCCACCTAAAAAATACCAATCCGATTATCACACTCATGACAACATCTGCCGGACAAACAATCGACAACAATGGCACCAATAATGGGTGGATGGGACTGTTGTTTATGTCGCCGACCGCAAATGGTGGAACGGCTCAATTACGCTGGGACATCACCTATTCGGCCAGGGATCGACAATTGTACTTTTTTGATTATTTAGCAAATCGAAAAACACTGATGATTCCAGATGGCGGCACGATGCAGGTGTCGGGCGGGTTAACTGTTGTGAGCGGAAACGTGGGGATTGGGACGACGGCGCCAGACGCGATGCTTCACGCGGCTAAATATAGCCAAAATACCGAGCTTTTAGCGGCTCATTTTCAAAATCTTGGTGGCGGCAGCTCGATTGTTACGGTTAAAATTGGGGAAGGAACCCCAGAGAACCAGTATGGGGTTTTGGGCCATTACGGCGCGGATAATAGCTTTCGAATTGGTGCCGTCGGTCCGTCAGGGAATCATAACCTCCAATTTCATACCGGGAATTCATCGGGGACGCAATTAACATCTGAGCGTATGCGGATAACGTATGACGGAAAAGTTGGTATTGGTACGATGGTACCACAATCGTTATTACATTTGAGACCGGCAAATATCTACGGAATTCAAGATGGCTTGACTTTAGAGGATCCTGGAAGTGGATCTTCAGAAGGGTTAAATATTGTATTTAGTTCGTTGACGTCGCCTCGATTTGCCAGCATTCAGGGCATCAGCGAGCTGCAAGGTAACGGTGGTCGCCTTTTATTTTCAACCAATTCGTCATCATTGGTGTCGACGTTATCGCCCCGATTGACTATCACAGCGTCTGGAAATATAGGTATTGGTACCACCGCTCCGTTAGAAAAGCTGCATATCAGTGGAAATGTCCGCGTTGATGGCACGATAACCGCGCAAGATTTATTCGTGTCGACCACCGGGTGGGCGGATTACGTGTTTGAGCCTAATTATCCGCTTCGCCCGCTGTCGGAGTTGGCTGAATATGTGAAAAATAATAAACATTTGCCCGACGTTCCGTCCGAGTCGGATATTAAATCGAAGGGAATCAATGTCGCTGAAATGCAACAAATTCATATGAAAAAGATTGAAGAGTTGACCTTGTATGTGATTCAGCTGAAAAAACAGCTCAATGAGTTAAACTTCGAAATTAAGAAATTGAAGGCTCTGTCCCAATAAACAGATGACTAACTTATTAATGACATCGAGATGTTGGCTCAGTTTATGCACCAGTGTATGCGTATCTTGCCTAGCCTTTGCGACAGTCGTGTTTTCGGCGACAGACATGGTTTCATACGGACCTGGTGTTGCCGGGTTTGAAAAAGTAAATTCTTATTCCACACGAGAGTTGAGTGCGACACACGACGATTTGGATATCGCGAGAGGACATGTCGTGCAGGCTGTAGTCGATTTGGAACTCCCTGGCAAAGGCCCGGTTGGATTAAATTTATCGCGGTTCTATAGCAGTCGGACGTATCGATCTTCGGCCGAAGTGTCGGCGACCGCCAATCGATTATGGGGTGGGATGATTGGTAACGGTTGGCACATGAACATTGGGATGCGGGTGTATGTGGTTCGTGAATATGAGCTGAGTAATTGCCGTGTCATTGTCGATTCGGGGTCCTTGGAAATATTTGAGGCTACCGGGAACGCTGGGGCCGAATACCGAACCAGGGATACAGCGAATCAAAGCCGAATCGAATTGTTTGATGCGGCGGGCGTACGGATTCAAAATCCTCACGTGTCCCGAACATCCCCGATTGCAAAGGTGGTGATGACCACGCCGGAGGGAGTTGTATATACCTTTGAAACCGAATTCTACAATGAAGTTCACGGGTTATATGCAGGGGACCTTACCGTTCGGGGATTTTGTTTGAATTCGATAGGTGATCTTTTTGGGAATAAGTCGACGATTACCTACCAAGAATTTAGTCCGCAAAATCAGTCCAATACCAGCTATGCCACTCGGTACATTATGGAAGTGCAGACCAGTTCATCGTTAAAGGACAATGAAGCGGTATATCGTATTCCACAGATCGTCGGGCAAACCTATAAACGGATGATTGATACGATCAATGCGGATACGCGGCCGATGAATCCGGTATATACGATGTCGAGCACAACCAAGAAATTGCGTCCGATCTCGATTGTAGATTCGATGGGGAGGTCTATTTCGATTGAGTATCAGGCGGTGCCAACGGGGACTGGGATTTGTCGGGTATCTAAAGTCACCTATCCGGGAATGTCGGGGGCGGTTAATACCCTGGCGTATGGCTATGACGTGAGTGGTAATCTGACCACGGTTCAACGGAATGCGTTGCCCCCATCGAGGTATACGTACACTAAATATACGCCGGGATATGCCCTTTATTATTATCCGCATTTTAAAAAGTCGGGGACCAAGTACACGACTGATCGAACGATCGTCGTGGTCGATTACCCGACGACGATTGTGTATAACGGCTATTTTACAAATGGGAGGGCCTTAAACTCGATGGAAGCGTTGGGGTATGCCACCAGCCAAAAATTGTCTTATTTAGAAGGGAGCTTATTGGCATCTATCGAGACGCCGTTGGGCTTAAAAACCAATTATTTGTATGGAGATACAATGAAGACGGGGCCGCTTGTGGCCATTCCGACCAAGGACGCCAACTCAGTAGGCATCGATTACACCCCGTTGGTACAGGCCGCGTCATATCCCGTCGTAGTCGAAAAACAGGTTGTGACGCTAACCAGCGGCACGTTGCGATTTCAGTTACAGTATCCCAAAACTGGAACAGCGATTGGTCCATTAGTGCCATATACGGGCAAGAACACGGATTCTGTCGATAGTGCGTGGGCCTTTTCCCAGGTGACGGTGGATGGTCCGAGTCAAGTTGAGGATGTGACATACGTCTTTCAAAATGGGGTGGCGACATCCATGACCCAAGGCAATCGCCAAGTGGCGACGACGTGGAATTTGGGGCGGATGCTCCCGTTAAAAGTAACCGAAAAACAAAATGGGCTAGTGGTCCGGGAATCTGAAACCACTGGATATGATCGATATCGAAACCCCTTGTCCCAGATCGTACGCATGGGGACGACAGATACGCTACGACGGGAATGGACGTACACGACAGATGCAAACTTGATCGGTAAAAACCGGATCTCGCTGGTGGTGGTGGCGAAAGAAACCGAGGTGACGGCAAATGGAAATTCGCGGTCCACATATCGCGAATACTCGGCTGAAGGGATGCCTGCGGCCGAGTATTGGGGGACCAACAACCAAGGCAAATTGCTCAGTCGCCGGACATACGATTCGAACGGGCGATTGGCGACACAGACTTTACCTGGGCCGGCTGGGTTAGGTGTGACGGAATACTCATATACTGAAAGTGGATCGATCTATCGGACGACCCAAACTCGCAACGGCAAGACTGTTGTATCTGAGATGGATAAGCCGACGGGGTTGATCGTGAAATCAACGGACGAAAACGGGAAGTCAACGACGTTTGAATGGGATGCGGTGGGGCGACTGACGAAAGTGGTGCCGCCAATAGGGACTGCCCAGACGTATACGTATTCGACGGATTTAAAAACGACTACGGTAACGGCGCTGGGGCGAACGGTTGCCTATACGCAGGACGAATTGGGTCGATTGGTTCTGACCGATAATCCATCCGGTGAAGAAGACATTAAACCCACCTATTACTACGGTGATGCGGTTCAAAAGATATCGGTCAATTCAGGTAGTGGGTGGGTGGATAAGGTATCGACGATATATGACACGCGCCTGCGCCCGACGTCGATAACAAAGGTGGGCCAAGGGACATGGACGATCCAATATGTCGACACGAGCGCGAAGTATCGAGTGACGGTGCAAGACCCGACAGGGACGAAGACGACGAAAACGGTGGATGAATGGGCGAGACCAATCGAGGAGACGGAGGATGTAGGTGGCGTAAACGCGGTGAGTCAGAGGAGTTGGAATGGGTTATCAAACTTGACGCAAGTAATCGATCCTCGACTGAATGCGGTACGGTATGAGTATGATAGTTTTGGGCGATTGTCGACAGTGGGCAACGTTGGGAAAACGACATCTCGATATAGCTATACGTATACAGCGGACGGTCCTGGATTTATCCGACGATTGGATGAGAAGGACCGAAATGGGAATGTGGTGAGATGGTTCACCTCGGAGTACGACCTGGAAGGGCGATTAAAGCAGGTGACGGTAGCAACGAGTGATGCCACAACTCGAGTGGTGGAGAAGCGGAATTATGATGAGGCCGTGGGTACAAATGGGAAGTCGAGATTGACGTCTGCGGAGAGTGAAAGCGTGCGTACCGAATATGGGTACGATGAGCTTGGGAGAGAAACGAGCCGAAAGACGATTATTCCGAACCTCAAAACGTATGTGATGGGGTACGGATACAACGCCAGTAACGGTAACTTGGCAACCGTCGATTTCCCCGACGGCAAACGTATTGAAACGAGATATGACAGCAACCAACGCCCCAGCGAAACGTGGGTTCAGGGGAATCGGTTAGTGAGCTACACCTATTATCCCAATGGCCAACGAAAGACGATGAGTTTTGGGAATGGGGTGGTGGTGGAGTATCAGTACACGAACGACAATTGGGTATCACAGATCAAGGTCACGCAAGGAGCCACCGAGCTATTTAAGGAAACCTACGCGTACGATGCCCTGGGCCGCCGCACATCGATGCAATACCCGAAATATCTGGAGACAAATAATACAGCCGCCGTCGAAAGAACGTATGGATATGATAAGCGAGACGAAGTCACGAAGGTGTCTCTAAATGGCGCGCAGCGATACGGTTACGGGTATGATTTAAATCAAAATCCAACGAAGTGGGAAACGCCGTACGGGGCGGCATCCGGGAATGCGAATACAACGGTTGCGACGGACTATGATCACATGTCGGAGATCCGGTATTCCGACGGACGGATCCTACGAGTGGTGATGGACACGGCGGGAAACATCGGGCAAAAGGTAAGGGTAAGCAGTGCGGGGGTGACTGTAGAGACAACGGAGTACCGGTATACCTACCACAATCAACTGGCGGAAGTATGGAGAAACGGGCAAAAAGTCCAAAGTAATCAATACAACCAAGACCGGGAGCGGGTGTCAGTGGAAGACGCAGTGAACGGACGGAAGTGGCTATATTGGGACCCGGCGGGCCGAATCGTTGGGGAAGGTCGGGAAGGGGTAGGGGATGTGGTGGTGCGGTACGTATACGCGGGCAACGAAAAAGTGGCCATGACGAGGCCAAGCGGAAACGGAACTTCCGAAAAACCGTATTATTTTATTAACGATGCGCAGGGTACGCCGCTGATGATATTGGATGAGACGGGGAAGGTTGTCTCTCGGATCAACATGGATGATTGGGGCAACCTGAACAAATACCGAATTGGGTCCCAAACGGAGATCAATTACACGGGAAAGAAGTTGGATCCGGCGACGGGATTGTATTACTTCAACCAGCGATATTACGATCCAGAAATAGGGCGGTTTATACAAGAGGATTTGGCTAAGGAATATATGAATCCGTATGTGTATGTGGGGAATAATGCGACGAATTTGATTGATCCGGATGGGATGGCGAGTATGGAGGGATCGTCGATGCCGCAACCGTCGTATCCATCACCGGTGACGGAGGCGTGGTTGCTGGGTGCAGGTGGAACCGGGGGCATGTCGTCAGGATCGTTTGGGTCGATCGATATTGGCTTGCGGCGGCAGGGATTGCCGAATGTGGTTCAGGGGCCGATGACTGGTGGGGAGAAAAATGTTGGGGGTAGTGTTTTGAATCGAATTGTTGTTGCGGGTATGAATACTATGTCGCAGTTATTTAGTGATTGGAGTATGAATATAGGTGGGGATGTTACAGCACTTCATCTAGGTATGAGTTATGGTTCTGACGGAGGAAGTCTTGCAATATATGCACTCCCGAGCTTTGCTATCGGTGGACATATTTCGATATCAAAAGATCCTGACATTGATCAATCTGCAGCATTCAATTTAAGTAAAAAAGGATGGCTTTCCATGGAGTGGAACGAAAATAAGATTGCAATTTCTGGTTCGCTATCTTGGCCGAATTGGCCTATAAATTATAGTTGGAACCCTAAGAAAAAGAGGGGGAATTAACAGGATGATAACTCCTTTTATTATTTCTATGCGGCTGAGTTTACATAAGGATTTCGAGAAAATAAAAATAAATTTGGACAGGTATATATGCAAGGATGGTGAGCCCGAAAAGCTGCCGATTTTTTCTCTTTTGGGTAGACCGGGGAATGCTAAATACATAGGAGAAGTTGAAGGCAATTCTCTCAAATTGGTCAAATTGAGTGGCGAAGGTCTCGATGGCGGATACATGAAGGAGAGTAAATGGTTTTTTGGAAACATATTGTCCATTAATATTTTTGGAAAATTAAGTGCCAGTAATGAATTGAAATTATACTTTTATTACGATTCTCTATTTTGTTTTTTTACAGGAATATTCGGAATTATCCTTTTTGTTAAGATGGCATCGGAAGGCCTAACAATCAATTTTATCGGCTTGATAGCTATGTATTTTTTGATCTTGATAATGCTGGGGGTGAATTTAATTCGTGAAAAAAATTGTTTTATTAATATCATTGAAAAATGAAACGGTTGCTACCTGGGCCCTGCTGACGGTGTGCCAAAGGGGTTGCAACTCAAGCCGTTAAAGCATTAAGAAAAGCCTGGAGTTCCATCGGCAAGTTTATCCAATGCGTAACCGCAGAAACGGGACGCCGTTGATGATATTGGATGAAACGGGGAAGGTTGTAACGCGGATCAACATGGACGACTGGGGCAACGTAAACAAATACCGAGTGGGGTCGCAGACGGAGATCAATTACACTGGGAAAAAAATGGATACTGTCACCGGTTTATATTATTTCAACCAGCGCTATTATGATCCTGAGATTGGCCGGTTTATACAGGAAGATTTAGCGCGGGAATATTTGAATCCCTATGTGTATGTGGGGAATAATGTTGCAAATTTAGTGGATCCAGACGGCTTAACTACATTCGCGGAATTAAACGGATGCAGTGGATGCGGCGGAACCAGTGTGAGGCGCGGATTTGATTTTAATGACCCCTCATATATCGGGGGTGGAGATGGTGGTTCGATCAGCATGGAAAATGGGGGCGGATTCCCATCAATATCGTTCGGATCGTCGTCGATCGTGATCAACCGTGCCAATGCGAGACCCTTACCAACGGTTGTGTTGGCACCGATGTCGGCGGGCGAGAAGGGCGCGGCCATTAATAATTTGGCGGCGATTATTTCAAGTGCAAGGAGTGGGATGGTAGATGCGGGTATGAAGATGGTGGGGGATGGTTTGCAGTCTCTTGGTTTAATGGCGCAGAGTGTACCGGATCCGGTTTATGATGTCGCAAATGTTGCTCTTGGTGTTGGTGAGGTTGCGGCCTATGGGACTGGAGTTGGGGCGGCTCCTCTGTCTGCAGCGAATATTATTATAAATTCTGGGTCATTGTATAAAACTTACAAAAACGAAGGGTTTTCTAGAAATTTTAAAATCCAAACCGCACTAGCAGCTGCAGGCCCTATAGCGGGGCGTTTTGGGAAAGGAGCTGGTTTAGTTGTTGGAGGTGTTTCAAATAGAGCCAGCGTAATTTATGGCAATCTGAATAGATAGGGATCTCTCATGATTTCAATACTGGTTGGGTTAGTTTTTTTAATAACTGTAAGTATATTGCTTTTTTCTGCATTTTTTATTTTGTCAAAAATAAAATGGGCGCATTTAACATCAAATGAGCGCTCTCAGCTGATTTCCTTATCATTTCCAATTTTTATTTTGTCTGTTTTTTCAATTAAAATTTTGTCAAATCCATTGTTTCTTCAGGCTGATCTCTGTTTTATGTTCTCATTTTTATTTGGGACTATGTGGGGAGTTTCAAATATACAAAGGAAGTTTTTTTTTGATAATCCGTCAAGATGGACATTGTTATTACGCCCTTTTGAGCATTATGTCTCTGTTTTTTTTCTTGTCGCTGCATTGGTTCTTTTATGTGTAGGGTTTGTTATATGAAAGTCATTGGAATCGTCCGCCACAATCTGGGGCATATTCGTATGTTTATCGATATCTTGCAGAAGGAGCATTTATTTCCAAATATCAGATAATGTTTGGTAACCCAGTTGGAGTGTATGGAAATGCAAAGATTGGCTATTAAGTCGAGATATATTTGGCTTTTTCTTCTAGGTATCGCTTCTTTAGCAATAGGGAATATCTGGACAGCTGACCGTGAAATGAAGTTCTTAGATTCGATCGAATTGAATCATCAAGAATATATTTTAGTATCTCGAAAGACTGCGTTTGTTCCAGGGTATGAAATGGGAGTGCTTAACCGGAAGTGCGAATGGGAACAAACGTTTTACAATAGTCGGTCGCCTATTTTAAGTGCGGCGGTGGATCGAGAAAAAAAACGAATTTTTTTTTCCACTAACTTACCTGACCTAAACGGCACGGCGGTGCAAATATTCGATATTGCCACTCAAAAGTCGACAACAGTCGGGTATTGGAGAGATTATTTTGTGCGATTGTGTGATGTAGAGCCTGTTTCTGGAAAAGTGATTGCGATTTTTACCAAAATTGTTGATACAAAAACGGTCTTCGTCGGTAAAACCTTATCATCTCGAGCTTCCGAGATCCGGGTCGTAACAGCAGGAGGAGACTCTTTTGTGCTCGACAATATAAGGAGGCTAAACGATTGTTATGTTCAGAATACTGTTTGGTTTGGAGACGGAAATTATTTGGTGAACGTCCGCGATTGGGAGCATGACTTGAGTAGAATTTGGGATCATTCGGGTACCTTTAATTTCGATGTTAAAGGGGAGGTCAGCCTATTAGGCGTGATCCGTCAGAAGGTATACGGTATTAGGAAAAACAAAGGAGTGGTCGACATTGTAGCAATCGATCATGGCAAGCTAAGAATCGTTCGATCGTTTTCAAAATCAAATATAGAATTTCTTGATATTCTGGATCGTTCAGTCCCGGTGTTGATGGTGTTAAATAAGGCGGCAGATGGCACATACGTATTTAATAAGATCGATCCATAGTCCTATTTGATTTTTCAGGAAAAGTTGAAAATCAAGTGTCGAAGAGATTAATAGCCCGTTCACGGTTTTTTGTAGCGCTGATTATTAAAAACAGCCTTGCGCTGAGTAAGCCAAAATTTACTTTTGGCTAACGTGTTTCGTCCGGGCGAAGCAACGGCCAAACAAATCAACAGCCCTGAGCCGAGCAAGGAACTGGGTGTGCCAGTCCGCTGCGTGTTGGGTCCGGGCGAAGCAACGGCGAAACAAATCAGTTTCGATTCGCACCGACAAAGCCGGTGTGGAGCAGACCTTTTATTTCATTAATAAAGCTCAGGGCACCCCGGTGTTGATATTAGACCCGGCGGGGCAGGTGGTATCGAAGATTAATGTGTCAGCCATGAGCTTAAGGGAGTTCAAATTTACTTTGAACGACTGTGTTTCGTCCGGTGCGAGATTTGAAGAATCGAGAGAGGCGAAACGACATGAAATTGGTTGGGGGAACCCCAACCCGGTCATGTTTGGCGACGAGCATGAGATAAATTTTACGGGAAAAAAATGTGATCCAGAAACAGGTCTCTACTACTTCAACCAGCGCTACTACGACCCCAAGATCGGGCGATTCCTCACCGAGGATCCGGCCGGCCAAGCGTTTAATCCATATTTGTACGCCAGCAACAATCCGCTCATGTATGTGGATCCGGATGGGGAGTTTTGGTTTTTAGTACCGATGATGGTGGCAGCTGTGCAGGGAGCCGCGATTAGCGCGGTGGGGCAATCCGCTATCGGTGGCGCGCTGGGAGGGGCGTTCAGCTTTGGGGTGGGCGAAATGTTTGGACACGGAGTGACTGATTTGGGCCAGTTTGCCACGAAGACCCTTGCCCACGGAGTGAGTAGCGGTCTACAAAACATGATCCAAGGCGGCGATTTTGGTAGCGGATTCATGAGCGGGTCTATAGGTCACATTACGGGATATGCGGGC
>Ga0214923_10002142_pt1 | contig 26799 bp, 23 predicted proteins | sample LL1510_MetaG_FD_177993 | JGI IMG/M metagenome (GOLD analysis project Ga0214923, IMG submission 177993) | Freshwater microbial communities from Lake Lanier, Atlanta, Georgia, United States - LL-1510 | ecosystem: Environmental > Aquatic > Freshwater > Lake | place: USA: Georgia | collected...
AGACAAAAAAGATTTTAATATCTTCTGCGTCCATTTGCTTCTGCATGTGAAGCATAAATTGGCGTCACTGTTTTTTTTGCTTTTTCCCAGTCATAACTTAAAATATACGCGTTTTTATTTTCTTTGATTGTGTCTGATGATGCATATAATTGTCTTAATTTTCCTTCAAGTTGTAATCGTCCAATTCGTTCTGGAACAACGTTTTTATATCGATCGTAATTATCGCGAACAAATCTTTCTTGATCTTCAACATAACGACTATTACCGCCTCCCATTTTTATAATATAAAATTATAAAAATTTTTAAATCAATTTTTTTCTAAAATACCTCTAAATCTTCAATTTTTTCTTTAATCATATCTACAATTTCTTTATATAATTCTTCAGGAATTATGATATTTTTTTGTGAAATACTGTCAAATACATAAGGTCGTTTTTTATGATCTATTACAGTATCTTCATCATAATTATCAATAATTTCATCGATATCATTATATTCGGCTTCTTTAATTTCTTTAATAATATTCATTTTGTGTTTTAATTTGAATTCATCTAATTTATTAATAAATTCGACTAAATCGACATTAGACGGAAATTTAGTTAGTGCAATGGCAAGAGAAATATTAATTTTTGGTTTGCCTGTTGCATCTAGTTTTTTAAGAACTTCTTCAGGTAAATCTTTAATTTTTAAATAATTCTTCATAGTTGCTTTAGAAATATTTGTTAATTCAATAGTTTTTTCAATATCATAAATATCACATAATTTAGAATAAGATTTTACTTTATCACAAATTGATAAATTATTTCTTTGAATATTTTCAATAATACTAATTTCTAAATTTCTATTTTTATCAGTATTTTCAATAAGATTACATGATATATTTTTAATATTTAACATTTTCATAGCTAAATATCTTCGTTGTCCCGCAATAATCTCAAATTTATCATCATTTTTAATAACAGTAATAGCATTAATCAATCCATTCTTTTTAATACTTTCTGCCAATTCTTCAATTTCATCAATAGCCGTCTTTCTAACATTAATATCAGATATCACCAAATCATTGATATTAATATTAATTATATTCATTTTTGATAATAATTAAAATTTAAATATTATTTATCATTTTTTTTATAATATATATAGTAAATGAAAAAAAAACCTGAAAAATTAAATATTTATAACCATATTTTTCCTTCATCTATAACATTACACCTCAAAAGAGATAATAATGAGTTCTTTAAACAAATAAAACAAGATAATAATAATATAGATGAAATAATTCAACAAATAATAAGGTTAAAACAACAAAATATAATAACTAAAAATAAGCTTAACCATCCAATATTAATCGAAAAACTAAAAGAAATCCAAGAACTAGAAAAAACTAAACAATCACAATTAATTAAATATATGGATATTATAGAAAAAACTATTATAAAAAATAACTATACAAAAACTACTATAAATAGTAATCATGAATTTAAATTAATAAATAGTACTTCTGGTATATTATATATATCTGATACAACAAATTATATTACTCATTTTATTAAAAAAGGCGGTACTTTAGAAACACATGATATACTTGCAAATTATGATATTTTTAATACATTAGGTAATTATTTAGCAGAAATTACAGAATTAATAACCTATAGTCATAGTCGTTCATATATAAATTGTAATAATGTAGATTATGATAATATAAATAGTAAAGTAACAGTATATAAAAATACATATATTGATGATATAATTACAACAAGTAGTATTGATTCAAATGGTATAATTACGACAAGTATTAGTGATTCATATGGTATAAGTCATTTTAATGACTTATTAAAGCTAATTTTACGTAATAAAAATAAAAAAGATATTAATTCACAATTTACTATTGCTAAATTTGAATATGATCAACTAACTCATGATTATAAAATATCAAATAATATTTATATTTTTAATAAATTTACAGAATATTATGACTATAATAAATATATAATTTTAGGTTTTGAAGTTTTATTAATGCAACTTATAATAGCTGGAAATTATCATAGGTATATAGAACGACAACATAATTATTTAGCAGGTTTATCACGTGAAGATATAAATATTATAAAAGCTTATACAGATCCTGAAACATTTGAACAATATATTAATCCATTTAAAAGAAGAGCATATGTACCATCACCTGAGCATGTAAAAGCACATCCATATATTAGTAATTCATTTGCTGATTTAATTTATATACGCCTCATACGTGGAGAATTAGAAGCTAATATCGATAATAATATTAATATTATTAGAGATTTTATCACTAAATATGATACAGATGATTTATATACCTATATACAATGTCATGATATATATACAATTTTAACTATTGTAGATTGGTACACAATTTTAACAGATTTTCTTGAAAGATTAGATAATATAATTACCAATGCACCAGCAGTTACTGAACCATTAATATTATATAGAGGGTCTTCAAGTAATTATATGAATAGAACTAGAGGAAATGTATATGAATCTACAGAAATATCATCATATACGTTTAATTTTAATACTGCTAAACATTTTTATAACATAGCAGGTGGTTTTAGTAATAATAATGCTATTATATATAGAGTATATGTTAAACCAGGTGTTAAATTATTATTTACTACTCCAATAGTAGAAGATATTTTAAATCGTGAATTAGAGTTTCTTACAGCTAAAGATCAAAAAATTTATTTAGATACTAATAGTTCAGATTCATATGATAGCATAAATATATCATATAATAATATTCATATGACTAATAATTTAGAATTGCATGATGACAATAAATTTAGAACTCATAAATTTTTAATTTTAGATAATTAAAAAAATGATTTTATTTATCTTATAAAAATTAATAATAATGGATACTTTTTATGAATATTGGTTATCAATAGATAAATATTGGTTTTGTCAAAATGATGCCATTGATAACTATTTATCGATTACTTATGGACATTTAATTAATGAATATGAACCAACCACTAATTCAAATGTTATTTTAGGAATTTTAATATACGACCAATTAACAAGACATTATTATAGAAATGGATATAATAATCATATTTTAAGTTATTTTAATAACAAAGCTTTAGAACTAGCTAATCAACATAAAACAGAAGATTTTATTAAAAGTTTGAATTATATTGATTGGACGTTTTATATGTTAGTTTATAGACATTCGAATATTAAAGAAAATCTATTATTTGTTATGAATGAATGTTGGAAAATTTCACCATTGCCTATTAAATTCATTCGTGCAACTTTTACAAGAGCCAATTTTATTAAAGAACCTCTAGATTATTATAATAACAATCCTGAAAAATTCGATAAATCAATTTTAGATAATAACCCTTCTTTAGAAATATCTAAAAGTAATTTATATAATATCGGCGAATTTGATAAAATCGATGCCAATACAATAATTATAAGTCTTTCAGGTGGTGTTGATTCAGTCGTATGTTTATTTAATGTTATTCATAAACATCCTGATAAAAAAATAATAGCAATTCATATTAATTATAATAATCGTCAAGAAGTAGAAGAAGAAGTTCGATTTTTAAGATGTTTATGTTTTGAATTAAATGTTGAATTGTATGTTAGGAAAATAATAGAAATTAAAAGAAATATCTGTATGTTGAATGATTTGAGGGATTTATATGAAAGTTATACGAAGAAAATTAGGTTTAATAGTTATAAATCATTATCTCAATTGCCGACAGTGATATTAGGTCATAATAAAGACGATTGTTTTGAGAATATACTAACGAACATTGCTTATAACTGTAAATACGAAAATTTAATAGGTGTTGAATATAAATCGCAAATAGATAATATTATTTTTATTAGACCTTTAATAAATGTTTCAAAGGATGATATATATAAATTCGCAAATAATCACAATTTGCCATATTTAAAAAACAGTACGCCAAAATGGAGTCAGAGAGGTAAAATAAGAACTGATATTATCCCGGTTTTAACAAGATGGGACAATAGAATAATAACGGGTTTATTTAATTTGAGTGATGTTATGAGAGATTATAATGAGGTATTAAAAAGAAATATTGAAAATTTTAGAGAGAAAGAAATAGAAAAATTGGAAAAGTTAAATATGAGTAAGTTATATTGGAAACATGGAATTTTTAAATTATTCAATATTTATATTTCAAACAAATCATTAGAAACTCTAATTCAACGATTAGAATTATGGAAAAATAAATATAATTCGATTGATGTAAATAAGAAAACGTTTATTATCTTATCAAAATCAATTCAAATAATAATTATTAAAAAAAATGATGATAAATATGAATTGAATATTATTAAAAAATGTCAGTAGAAATTTTACAAATTTCTAAAATGATTGATTATATAAAAGCTTATGTTAATGATGAAGCAATCGCTAATATCAAACGTTTTAATTATTTCAAATATAAAAATATAATTGAAATAATTTCAAATGGCTTAGAAAATTCAACTTATAAAAATAACATTATTTCATATGGAGATTATGAGATAATTATTTATGACAATTATGACAATTATTATTATGAAATAACGATAATTAAAAACATAGATTTATATGAACCTAAAGGACCTTCAAAATAAGCCTCTATTAAAAAACTTTTGTTTTTTTGATTATAAAAATACAATCAACACACCAATAACTAATAGAATTATTATGGAACAAAATTGATTTTTTTTAAATCAATATTAGATAGGCTTTATAATGTTTTGTCTATTTATATTAAGAATTTTAAGATAATCATTAATATTATAATTATTTTTTTTTGTTATATTATTTTTATCAGATAAATAATCTAAATGATTTTTAACTAAATTATAACATTTATTAATTTCGCATTTGTGTAAATTTATTTTTTCAATAGAATTATGATAGTCATTATCTAATTTAGTAAGTTTTAAATTATAGTCTTTTTTAGTAATAATCTTATTTATATAATTAAGATAAAGTTTATTAGAATTTTTAAACCATATATCTCTAAGTTTGTTTCTTTTTTTAAATTCTTTATTACAATTTGCAATATAGCATTTAGTCAATAAATTAAGATTTTCGTCCATTCTATATTTATATAACCAAAATAAAAAATGATATAATCATTATTTTTTGTATTTATATTAAAAATGAAAAAGATTGACAGTATTCACAATAAAACAAAAATAATCCAAACTGATGAAATGCCATATAATATTAATAATGTCCTTTTAAATGACGATGATTTAAAGACATTTTTTAATAATAATGGTTTGACGGACATTAAATATAACAATATAAATCTTTATAGAAATGCGTTTATCCATAAATCTTATTGTACTATGAAAAATGCCGATTTCGAAACAGGAAATGCCAATTGCCCGCCTAATTGCATACCATTGCAAGATATGTCATATGAACGATTAGAATTTTTAGGAGATGCAATTTTAAATATGGTAGTTGCCAATTATTTATATTCAAGATTTCCGGATCAAAATGAGGGCTTTTTATCTAAAATACGTACAAGAATAGTTAATGGCAAAATGTTAGGGTTTTTATCGAATGAAATAGGTTTCACAAAATTTGCGATAATATCAAAACAAGTCGAAGAAGCAAACGGTAGAAATAATTATAAAATTATGGAAGATATATTTGAGGCATTTATAGGTGCGTTATATATTGATTTTCAAAATGAAGAAGATAAAGTTATTTTACCACGAAAAATACCTTTAATAACATTATCGGGTGCCGGTTATTTCGTAGTAGAAAAATGGATTATATATATAATCGAAAATTACATTGATTTCAGTGAATTAATAATACAAAAGACAAATTATAAAGATATGTTAGTTTCACATATGCAACATTCAATGCAAGATACGCCAAGATTTTGCGAATTGGGTATAATAACAAAAGATAGCGTAAAAATATTTAATTATTGTGTAAAAAATAGATTTAATGATATTATAGCAACAGCAACGGGTTTTTCTAAAAAAGAGGCTGAAAATAATGTAAGCAAGGAAGCATTAATATATTATGGTTTAGCAATATCATAAAAAAATAAAGTTGTTATAAAATAGAATAATGCAAACTCCCTCTCAAATACAATATTTAGACATGAAAGATTATATATATGCCGAATTGAAAAAAAAAATAACTAAATATAATATTAATAAAAAAGATTTGATGAATATTGATCCATATGTTTTAAATAAATATTTGAATCATAATGAAAAAATAAGAGATATTACTCAATTTATGAGACATCTTTTACAATATACTTATCGTGCATCAATCAACGAAGTTATTAATGAATATGAATTAAAAGAAGTAAATAAAAACCTTCAAAGAATTGAAAAAGCAATAAAAAAATTACTAAAACATAATAATATAGAAGAGGAACCAGAACAACCAGAACAACCACAACAACCGGTTGAAACTCAGCCTGCAATTGAAGCTCCACCAGCAGTTTCTAGTGCTTAAATTTTTATTTATTAATTTCATAAGTTCTAGTATAATTTTTTTTTATTCTTAATGGTATTGTATAATAATATTGCAAAGTTATTATAAATATCAATAATAAAACAAACTTTCTAATATTCATATATATAAAACAATTATTAAAAATTAATTATATATAGATGGATTATAAACGAGTTCAAATTGATTCGATTGGTATTGGTTTGAATGACATTACCAATTTAGATTTAACAAAAGATAATTATTTAAAAACTTATTTAGCTGTTGGTGATGTTCCAAATTTATATCATGATGTCACAACAGATAATAATAATTTAAATCATATTCATAATCTTTTTGTTACAGAAAAAGGAGTTGGTATTAATACCCATAGAAGTAATGTTTATTTACAACCCAATAATTCATTAATTGTATCAGGAAATATTCAATGTTCTGGTTCAATACATGCCGAAAATATCATTTTGGATAATGAATTATCTTTAAATACAAATTTAGCAACTTTTAATCAAGTTTTAAATAGGATATCATCACATTTATTATTTTATCATGTTAAAAATTATTTAGAAAATAATATTTATACTACTCATAATGTTATTATTGGCAATGAAGATATTTCAAATAGCAATTTAAATCCATTAAAAATATCTAGACATTGTAATAATAATGCCAATAATATTCAATTTATAATTCAAAATAATGATTTGACGAATGATTTAGAACCCACTAATTTTAGTATGGGTATTATAGGTAATATCGATATATCTCCAGCACATATTATAACATCTCCAAATATGCCTTTACATTTTAATGTAAGTAAATTAAAAACAGAAATAAACAATTTATATAACGATTTTAGGGAAATTCCAAATTATAACAGTAATACATATCCATCATTAGCAATAGATGTGAATGGATCTGTTATTATAAATAGGGATACTATACCTTCTCAAATAACATATAATAAATATTCGAATATAAGTACTAATTATTCTACGCCGATTACTGAATACCCTAAATTGTTTATAAATGGTTCTATGTATGCTGATAACATTCTTATGTATGATTACATATCACAAAAACCGGTAAATTTAGATAGTATTTATATTAGACAAGGAAATGCAGGAGGTTTAACATTACAAGCAAATCAAATATTAGGCGGAAACTTTAACAAAACAGAATTTATATTTAATTCAAATGTATATATTGGTACTAATTCTAGTAATTATAAATTAAAAATTTATGGAGACGCAGAAATAACTAATAATATAAATACAAATAATTTGACAACTGGATTATTAACAGTTAATAGTAATTTAGAAATTGTTGGAACTGATGGTTATTGTGATTTTAACAAACCATGCAATTTTTATAATGAATCATATTTCAATTATATAAGTTGTTCTGAACGAATAACAACAAAAATTTTAAATATTACTGACAATTTATTAATAAACGGAACTAATATTTCTTTATTGGGAAATACCACAATAGCAGGAGAAATAGCCAATTCGACAGTTACAAATTATTTAAATATTGGTGGAAAAACAACAGGAATTACTGATTTAAATTATAATAGTGAAATACTAAATATTTATAAATTCAGGGATAGTCAAAAACAAAAATTTGAAATATTATTAAATGATACCACAATAACCCCATATGGTTCAACCGCATATATAGGCCATTATTCTTTAAATCTCTTACAAAATGAAATAGACAATTCTTTAATAATATTAACTCAATACAATACATCCTGGAATAATATTTATTTTTATGCCGGAAAAAACAAGGCAACATTAAAATCAACTATTCCAAATTTAGCAATAATGGAAAATAACAAAATAGGAATAAATACAATAACACCTGAAAAAACTTTAGATATTATTGGAGATATTATAGCAACTAAATATTATGTAAGAACCGTTAATAATAATTATGAATGTAAGCTTCCAATTATTTATAATAATTACAATAACATAAATAATTTAAATATTAATATAACTGAAAGTGATATTATAACAAATCCACAAAAATTAAATATTAAAGGTGGTATCAATTCTTATGATGGTTATTATGAAAGTAATAATAAGATATGTTCCATAAAATATTTAAACGGTTCAACAACAGATGCAATAATTGATAATACAAATATAGGAATTGGAACAATAACAAACAATCAAAATATAACAATGTCATTGCAAATAAAAAATAATTCAAGAAATAACAATAAAATCAATAACAGTGTTATAAGTTTTTATCGTTCTCTTGATAATTCTAAATATTCTGGATTAGAATTTTGCGATAATTCAACAAATTTGAGTATGGTAAATAAAAACAAATGGTATATTTATAAAAATCATATAACAGACGATTTTAATTTTACAGGACCACTCCAAATAGGTTATATGAAAAATAGCTATAAACCGTCTAATTCTTGTATCAATTTATATTATGACAATTCAAAATATTATGTTGATATCAATAATCCCATTACCTATAATTCTGCAGATGATTTTACCAATAATAAAGAGACCGTTCGAATATATGGTAATGTTAGAATTAGCGGTGATTTAGATTTAGACGGGTCAATTAATATCAAAGGAAATTATAAATTTAATGATAATAATATCTTATTTTCACCCAATCCTGTTGAAAAAATAATAACAAAAATTTATTCATTAGGTAATAATGTTTATTATTTTGATACTGTATTGTCTTCCAATCATCCTAAAAATATTTCTTTCAAGAATTCAAATCTAGCTTCTTTTATTAATAATAATATAGCCGACGACAAACTTAATTTAAATGTGCCATTAAATATTACAAATTCATTATCAAATTATACTATAAGTTCTAATATCTATTTATTGAATTCTAATTTGAATTTAGATATAATTACTTATTCTAATATTAATAATACTATTATTTATAATGATAGTCTAAAAACAGAAATAACAACCAATGCAACAAATAACCATAATAATTATTTGAGTTATATACAACAAAATACAAATACATCAGGTATTATAATAACAACCACTGATTTAATAACAAGCGCTCAAACTAATAAAAACTATGCATACAGTAATTATTTGATTTCTAGCAATATTTATGAATCAATTAGAAATATTAAAACAAAAACAATAACTTCTTTTAATTCTCAAACAACAACCAATAGCAATTTATCATTGGTTAATATGAATACAATAACAACTTCATATAATTCTATTAATTATAATGATGATATAAATATAATAACAAAACTAGGTTCAAATATATTCTCAAATTCTTTGAATACTCTTAGTAATGCAAATAATTACAATAATTTAATTACTGTTTCGCCATTTAACCAAAGTTATTTAACAACTGCATCAAATACCATGATTTCTATGTCGAATGTTTATACAACAATATTAAATTATTATAATACAATCTCATCATCAACAATAGATATAACTGATTATATTGATATTTTAAATTCTAATTATTCTAATTCTATATACAATTCAAATAATATTTATCTTAATAGTAATAACCTAACTACCTATAATGCCAATTATTCTAATTTAACTTATAATATAATTACACCTATAAAAAATGTATCAACTATAAATTTAAATGTCTCTAAATCTAATTTAGATCTGGCATCAAAAATTTATAAAACATTATCATTATCTTCTGGTAGTTATTTAAGTAATGCTGAAAATGCCAATACGATTATTATTAATGCAAGCAATTTAAATACGGATGTTACATCTACATCAATCGCATATTCCAATATTGTAACAGGTTATTTAATAAACTCTAATATTTATTCGAGATACGTTTATTTGAGAAATGACGAAACTTATAATGATAATAACAATACCAATTATTATATATATCATGCGGGGGCAGGTTCGACAACCAATAATATAGTTAAAGATAATACTCAAAGTAATTTAAATTATTCATCAAATTTATATACAATTTCTACAGATATTTATAATACTTTAAATATAGTTAAAACAGCTATAACACCATATGTAACAATTGCAGAGAGATTTTCTACAACTGCTTATAATAATTATATTACGGCTTCTACTAGTAATATAAATTTTTCGAATATATATTATGATAAATTATTTATAAGTGATATTGACAATATTAATAATATAAATTATTGTAATCAAATAATATCATCGAATATTTATATTAACACTTCAAATTATTCTAATATTCTTAATGTTATCAGCACAAATATAACGACAGATATTATAAAGGCACAAACAGATTATGATTATTCTTCACAAGTTTATAGAACTTGTTCTAATTTGAATATTATAAAAAATACTGTGACAATAGATAATTTAGTTTTTAGTAATTATATTAATGCCTCTAATATTTTAATTGCATCATCAAATATAGCAGATAAAATTGTTAATAATTATGATGATTTATATGCGAAAATTACTATATCAAAAGATATTTATAATTCAACAGCAACAGAGAAGGTTGTATTGGCATCGACTAAATTAAACAATTCTATAACTACCAATCTACAGACTTATTTAGACAAATCAGTATTGAATAAAACAATAGCCAGCAATTTAGATTATGATATATCAAGATATGATCCTGATTATAATGAGAAATTAGATTATTATCAAAATTTACAGGAAATAGGAAGCGGAATAAATAAAATCAAAAGTTTTATTAATACCGAAAAAGATGTATATATTAATTATAAATTAGATCTTGAAACACTGTTTAGTAATTATATAATCGAAGAATATTTAACAGATGCTCATCAAAAATTAATGAATATGGCTGAATATTGTGTTAGTCTCTTAATAGAATTAGATGCAGATGCAACAAATTTGTCTGATTTTTCTAATCAATCTTCATTATTATTAGAATTAATTTTACATATTACTAATAAATATGTCAATTTTATAAATAAAAGTTTTGATTTCGCAAATGCGGCTTCTCAAGTTGTAGCAACAATAACCGATCATATAGGAATTTATATATTATCATCATTATCTATTTTACCTCTATTAAATTCTATGACTGAATATGCAAATACTTATTTAAATAGATCTTGGGCTATTATCTCGCGACAAATTGTTCTTTTCGCCAGTGTTTCATATTCCTTAAATGCCTTAATACCTACAGAGACGCCAATAAATACAGAAGAAGGCCAAAATACAGATGTATTGATAATAGGTAATAATATTAAATTATTGCCAACAAAATCTTTATTAATAGGTCATGCAAATGACTATTCGAGATGGATAGAAAATTTAGACGAACAAATAACAGCATCATCTGCGTATATTTATAATTATAATCCAAATAGTTGTTCTTGTAGTTTTAATGTAAAGGCTAATAAATTTATATCATCCACAGAAAATTCATTGGCTTTGAAAACTTCATCTGCCATAGATATTAATTTGGTTGATACATCAATAGCCGATTATCATAATTCGATGTTTGACGGAGTATCATTGAAATTATCACATATTTATAGACGTGATAATGTAGATTTAGTAAATGCAAATTCAAATAATTCTATATTTGAAATAGTAAGAAAACAGAATTTAAACAATCCATATTTTAGTGTTTATACAAATGATATTAATAATATTTTTAATATTGGAGGTGGTAATTTTTATGATAGTAATTATAATTGTATAGTTCAAGATGCAGTCGTTCATATTAACGAAAACACCGCCAATTATTTATTAAAATTGACAAATTCATCTGATAATCCGGCATCATTAATTTTATGTAACAATACGAATAAATGGACGCTATCGGCTTCAAATAAACTAAATTTTATTTATAATACAAGTTCTATAATTAATATAAATTCTAATGGTATTTCAGTTAATACTAATTCTAACGATTCAACGGTCACAATAAACAGTTTTACAAATAAATCAGCATTAGAATTAAAAAATACTTATGATATATCACCTACAAAAATAATAAATTCGACGTTATCTCAAACATTAATTGTAGAATATACACCAAGTGGTATAACTTATATAAAAAATCCAAATACAGATACCTATGACATTTCTAAAACGACTTTTGAAATAAGCTGTAATGTTGTTTTAGATCCTATAAATTATGTTTTATCGAATGTCGTAGTTAGTTATAATAATATTAATGAAGCAAACCCTTTTACATTTACAAAAACAGACACATCGAATATTGTCAATCTATTGCCAAAAATAAATTTAAATGATCCTAAATTATCATATACAATCAATGATTTTAATACTTACACACATACACAAATGTTTGGTAGTAGTTCATATACAATAACTTATATAACTCCTACAAATAAAAGTATAACTGAATTTTTTGTAACATCTATACCAGTTTTGGAAGTTCAACCATATGATTATTTACTCGATACTCATATGAAACAATTAAGTCTTCCTGCAGGTGATTATGTAACTATATCAATTGATTATGTAATTGGAACTAATATTAAAGTTAGAAATAACATTACATATAATAAATATAAATCATTTGAAATAGAAACATTAAATTTAACTTTAACTAGATATAATTATAAGTTATGTAGACATGAAAATATAGTTCCAACTAGTTTATATAATGGAAGTCCTACAAATACAATAATATCTACAGTAACAAATAATAATTTTGTTACTATTTCGAATACATTAAATTATTTAAAAACATTTACACCGGCTATAGTAAAACATCAATATCACCTTACAGAATATAAATTAATAAATTATAATGTTGGTATATTTGAATTAATATATGACATCCCAATTAATATAACAATAACAGATTATTATGATTTATATTTCGCTAATAATGATCTAACAGACCAAACGAGAATACCATTAGAATATATTAATATAAATGCTAAAAAACCAATAATAAAACATGTAAATATTTATAATAATAGTCATAATATTTATAGTTACACCGATGATTATGAACTTTATTTGAATGAAAATAAATTATTGAATATAAGTTCAATTGGTACTTTAACAACAACAGGAAATATAGAAACAAATAATTTATATTTGAAAGGTGATATTTATAATGCAGATGGTATATCATTATATGATAATATCTTATCATTGATGAATAATATTTCATCAACTGCCAATTTAGAATTACATTCAAAAAACATTATTTTAAATCCAGGCATTGGCATAAATGATTATTATAGAGGTGGTGTTTTAATCAACGGTAATAATATTAATGAAATAAATAATAATATATTTCAAATAAATAATTATGATGGAAATGACAATTTATTGACATTAAATTCATCTAGTTCAAACTCTTACGCACATTTTATAAGCAAAGTAACACAGACAGGAGCATTTAATAATATTAATTCTATTTTTAGAGTTGGTAATTCAAATGGTGTATTTGGTATTTGGAAAGATTTAACAACAATACCTTATAATAATAATTATTTTATAGATGGTAAGACATTATATCAAGAAGCTTTAACAATTAGTAATGTAGGTACTAGTTTTGATATTCATACAAATGGAACATTTACCGAATCTTCTGACAAACGTCTAAAGACTGATATAAAAAAAATAGAAAATGCTCTAGAAAAACTAATGACATTAAATGGTATTACATATAAATTAAATAATGATGAAAATAAAAAAACTGGATTGATAGCACAAGAAGTTAAAGAAGTATTACCTGAAGCGATATCAACAGATACAAACGGATATTATAGTATAGCATATGGTAATTTGGCAGGTTTAATAATAGAAGCAATAAAAGAACTAAAAACTGAAATAGATTTAATTAAATTACGGGTTTAATGTTAAGAACTTTACAAATTCTTCTATAAGCTACTTGATTATATGGAGTTTTACCATTTTCAATATTTGCAATATAACCAGCTTTCAAATCACCTCTAATTTTTTGTGCTAATTGTAATTGATTTAAGTTTTGTGCGTTTCTAGCAACAATAATAGCATCTATTTGCGATTGTGTATATTTAACAACTTTTGCAATTTCGCCATCTTCATCAAAAACAGGTTTATGCAGATGAATATTAGAAGATGATTTTGATTTAGTAATATTATTATTGTTATTTTTCTTATGTTTAGTCAAAACGACTGGAGAAAGATCTTGAAAAGAAATATAACCGCCTTTATTACTATTATCCATTTTAATTTAAATAATTATTTTTTTATCGTTTAAATCATTTTTTTTTCGAAATCGATATAAACATTTGATAATATTATAATCTAAAATGACAAACACCCAACAAATTCTCAATAACTTCACCTCAGCTGTCGATACTGAAAAATCCTATACTCTTGCAGAACTTACAACTCTGCTTAAGAGTGCATATAAATCAAGTGGTAATAAGAAATCAGCAGATGGAGCTGATAAAGTCAAAAAAGCTCCATCAGCTTATAATTTGTTTATCAAAGAACAAATGGAACTATTAAAGAGCGAAGGAGCAAGCCCAAAAGACAGAATGAGACAAGCAACAGCCAATTGGAATAAAAGAAAAGCGGAAAATAAAGAACCTGTTGTAGAAGAAGCAGAAACAGAAGGAACCGTAGAAGGCCACGACTAAATTAAAAGTCCAAAACATTGAACTTTTTTGAAACAATTCTTTTTTTTAGCATTCACGCAGAGTTGCACGAACTCGCATAATTGCTTTTCCCAATCTGTTTGTCCCCTTCCAATTTTCAGCAAGAGTATTGAGAGTATCAGAGATATTCAGGCCATTACCCCAGATCGAATCATATGGAGAACACTCGACAATAATTTTATCGGTGGTATCTAACAACTTCTGCTTCAATTCGGGATTTTGCGAGAATTTGGCGAGATTAGCTCGATAGACAATATCGTCGGCAACTTCATTCCATTTATTTTCGTCAAAATTCTTAACAAGCCGGCCGAGAGATTTTTGTTCTTTCGGTTCAGTTGCCATCATAATTTTAGCGTGTGTTTCAAAGTCTTCAAATAAAGCCGCTTTTTGTGACATCATGTATTGTTCGCAACAATTGTATTCCAAGCCATCAATCATGAAACGCGAACCAAACCATTGGGAAGGATACCCAGTTTTGAAATAAACGCCGTTTTCATTCTCAAAGAACTTTTCATTGTGTTCTGACATTGTTGTAATGTAATTAAATTATAAAAATGGTTTATTCATTTTTTTATAATTTTACAAAAAAAAAGAAACTTATTTATTTAAATATTTCTTTTTTTATATTCTCGAGATTATCAATAATATAATTATTGTCTTTTTCTATTTTCTCGAAGGTCATGTTTAATTCTTCAACTTCTCTAATAAATTCTTCTTGTTGTTCTAATGACGGAACTGGAATTTTAATTTTATTAAACTCTTTAACATCTAATGATTTGTTTGCTAAACCTTTTTGAAAATTATCTTCAATATATTTTTGATTTTGCAATAATAAATAATAAATGAACTTAATATTAATTCGTTCTTTAAATTCATCTTTAATTTTACATAATGACATTAAACAACTATAATAACATTCTTTATCATAATATTTAATTGGTATTTTATCACCATTGCCATTAGTTGAAATAAATAAATTATAACCTGATATAATAGAAATATTAGATATAATTTTTATTTGTTTAAATTCTTTTGCTCCTGTAACTAAAGTAACGCCTTCAGGATCTTCGACCACTTTAGATGATTGAATTGTTCCTTTGATTAAATCGAACAATTCGCCAAATTCATAATTATTATGATTTTTCAAATAACGTCTTTTTATATCATCCAATAAATATTTCTTTTCTTTTTTATTATTTTCATTTAAAGTTCTTCTGTATTCAATTAAATTATTTATATCTTCTATTGTCTTAATTACTTCTTCTTGTTGTTCTAATGACGGAATTGGGATTTCAAATAATTGTAATTTTGATTTTGATATTACTTTCTGTGCTATTCCAATATATAATTCTTTAATATATTCTTTGTTATTAGAAATTATATAATATAAATATTTAGTTAGTATATAATTTTCATCCAATGATTTTAAAGAAAATGCATTATCTGTTAAATAATAGGCCTTATTAATATAATTTATATTAAGGTCACCTACACGAGTTATTACTATTTCATTATCGTTTCTATTTTTAATATTATGTTTTCCTATTATTTTACCACCTCCAATAACATCATATATACCATTAATCATATCCTTTTTATTTAATGGTTTGCCTTGGTTGATTTCGCAAACTTCACCTAGAGTTTTTATTTCTATGTTAGGATTATTTATATTTATATCATTGTAATTATTTGTTTTGATTGTAAATTGGTAATCTTCATTTAATTTAAACTTTTTTATTAATTTTGTTTCACATTTCTTATTAATATTCATATAATCTATTTCATAGTCACAATCAACCGTTTTTTCTTTCTTTAGGATTAATACTTTTGTTTTTATATTTGTGTGTTTGAATACTCCGTTATCGACTTCTACAATTTTTATTATTTTGCAATTGTCTAATATAAATTTTCTAATTGTTTTATTTGTGTCATTTTTAGTCATCAATTCGCCGTCAGGTAAAATTAAAGCACAAATACCACCATCGGCCATTAAATAAATTATATTTTGAATAAATAATTTTTCTCCAGTTGTTTGAATTGGATAAATATCATCTTTATATTTCTTATCCTCTCTATAATCGTCTGGTATTAGGTCTTTATAATTTGTTTGTGTTCCAAATGGTGGATTAGAAACGATAATATCAAACTTCTTATTATCACGTAAATAAGGGTTTGTATTTCTGTCTAAAGTATTACATCTAATTAAATTATTATTAAATTCTTTAGTTGTAATTAAAATTGAACTTTCACCATATCTCATTGTATCTTTTTCAATTTCACACCCATAAATATTATTTGGTTTTATTTTATTTTTACAAGTAGTATAAGTAAGACCTAATAAACCACCACTACCCATTGTTGGATCATATAAAGTCGGGTTTTCAATTTCTAGATTATCAATCATTTCTTTAAAACCGCAATCATTTAAAATAGCATTAATAAAAGGTTTAGGAGTGAAGAATTGGCCGAAAGCTTTTGAATTTTCACTTTTGCCACAATACCCGATGAAATATTCATAAATATTACCATGTTTAATTGATAAGTCATTAATAAAATCATCATTAATATCTTTAGACAACGAAGCAATCGTTTTAAAAACATCAACAATAATTCGTTCTTCTTTGCAATTAAATTTAGTATCGTCTTTATCATAGAGGGACGGAAATAAAGAAGCTAGAAAAATAATATAATTACGCCAAATACTAGAAAAATTATTAATAATTTCAAACTTTTGAATAAATTTATTAATGTTTAATAAATATGATTTGTATTCTTCTATTTCATTATCATTTAAAAATAAGTTTGTTTTTTTAATTTCTATCAACTCATTTAAACTAGCAGGTTTTGATTTGAATACATATTCAAGTAAAACAAGTATAAATATATTCATAATATCGTTTAAGGCTTTAAAACCACTAATAGAGGCATTATATAATTTGTTATGACAAGCATTAATAATAGTATTTAATTTAATGTCGATATCATTACCATTAGCATTACCATTAACATTACCATTAGCATTACCATTGGCATGTTTGATATTAGTTAATATAGTTCGATGACTATAATGTTTATTTTGTTTATTTAAATAAGTAATATTATTATTTTTGCAATATTCGATTAATTCATCAAGGGAAAGAGTTTTAAAATCAATATCAGCCATTTTTTTTAATTATAAATAAACTTATCATAATCATTTTTTAAATCAATAAAAAAAATGATTTATGTTTTAAATTTAAATTAAATAAATGACAGAAAAAACAAAATTAACAAGATTAGATTTAATTCACAGTATTAAAATACATTATTTAAAAAAGGGTTTGTTATGTCAAAATTTAGATAAGATGTGTAAGAGTAAGTTATTAGAATTAGCGATAGAGAATGATATTGATTATATAGATAAGGAACAATTAAAAAACGAAATATTAGATATAGAAACTTACAATTATTTAAAAGACATCATAGTTATTAATTTTATTAAATATGAAAATATACCTTATGAAGCAGTTTCTAAAATTGATGTAAATACTACAAATGACGAATTACAAATAATTATAGATAAATACAAATTGAAATATGAAGAAAATTTTGAAAATATAAAAGAATTGATATTTGATATCTATAAATCTTATAAAACTTATTGTGATAAATCTTCTATCAAAAATGAATGTTCGTTTATAACCCTTCCAAATCTTATAAAAGCACTTAAGGAGATTTCCTAAATATCCTTAAATGTCTTTATAAATAAAGCGGAGGTTGTTTTAGTATTAATAATAGGTTTAGGATAATTAATATGATCGTATTGTTTAGTTTCCCAATTTAGAATAATTTTATTATCAATATTTTTTAATTCTGTTACCCATTTTTTTATAAATATGCATTCAGGATCGTATTTTTTCATTTGCAATGATGGTGAAAATATGCGAAAATATGGTTGGCTATCTGTGCCAGTCGATGCACACCACTGCCACCCACCATTATTTGAGGACGGATCATAATCAACCAATGATTTAGCAAAATATTCTTCACCTTTTCTCCAGTCTATTAATAAATTTTTAACTAAAAAAGAAGCTACAATCATTCTACAACGGTTATGCATCCAACCTATTGTATTTAATTGTCTCATTGCGGCATCTACAATCGGGAAACCCGTAATTCCTTGTTTCCATTTGTTTAATAATTCTTCGTTATTGTGCCATTTGACAACATCATATTTTTGTATAAATGATTTACCAAATATATATGGATAATAATAAGTAATGGTTGCATAAAAATCGTGCCAAAATAATTCTCTAATTATGCCATGGGTTACAGGTAAATTATAATAAATTTCTCTAATACTAACACAACCGAATTTAATATAAGCACTTAATTTAGTTGTTTTATCTAAAAAAGGATAATCTCTATCCTTGTCATAATTGTCAAATATACCTTTTTTTAATTTTGCCAGAATTTCTAATGCATTTTTACGGCCTCCATTTACCGATATCATTTTATTTTCATCGGGACGCAAGAAATTATATTTATTTAATGATTGTTTAGTATCTGTAATAAAATTAAATTTAGTTCTTGTGAATAATGACCGCGGTTTTTTAATAATACTTTTATTATAAAATGGTGTAAATTTTTGATAAGGTTGTTTATTGTCTTTTGCTATTTCGCCTATATTATGGAGCGTATAATCTTCAAAAGTTATTAATTCTATTTTGTTTTTAGAAGCCCAAATTCTAATTTCATTATCTCTTTTTATAGCAAATGGCGTATAATCAATATTAAAAGCTATATTATCAAATTTATATTTATTATAAAGAGCTTCTATAATAACTATATCATTTGTTGAGGTATAAAAGAAATTGAGAAAATCAAGTTCATCAAGACTTTCAAATAAAAATTGAACGGCATTTTTAGAATAATATTTATTTTCTGTTTCTTCTATTTGTTTTTTGTTAAATATAAAAATTGGTATTATTTCTGTTTTAGGATATTTTTCAATTAATTTATTTAAAGTAGTGTTATCAAATGTTCGCAAATCACGTCTAAATATAAATAAAGTTTTCATTATATTATAATAATATGAAACAATTATTATCTTTTGATATCGGCATTACAAACATGGCCTATTGTTTAGCAAATATAACTGATAATAATGAATTTAAAATTGTAACTTTAGCTAAAATAGATTTAAATTCAAATAAAACCAATATTCAAAATATTATCGACAATACCATCGAATTTTTAGACGATATTATGAGCGATAGTTCAATTGATATTAACGAACCATTGATAATATTAATCGAATGCCAAATGACATCAATTATGCGAACTATACAAACTTGTATAAATACTTATTTTAAAGTTTTATCAAAACATCAAAATTTAGATATTACAACCATTTATATTTCTCCTAAACATAAATTAAAATTAATGTCAGATTATATGGAGACTGATAATACTCCATCATCATCTAAATATAAACAAAATAAAATCGATTCAATAAATTTTACATTACATTTATTGACAACATGCGATAAATTTATAGATAATAAAATTATTGATATCATAAAATCGAATAAAAAAAAAGATGATATTTGCGATGCTTATTTAATGTGTGTATATTATTTTTTAACTTTAAAAATTTAATATTTTATTATAATAGATTAATAACTATATGGAAGAAATAAAAAGAAATGAAGGTTTTGAAACTAAAACAACAGTCGATGCAACAGCAGGTGCAGCCGCTGTATTTTATGGTTTTCTTACTATAATATATACAATATGGGTAATATTACTCGTTATGATATGGATTATTGGCGGAGTATTAGCATTTTTATCGTCTTTTGCTTGTATGTTCTATAATTCATCAATAGGTGATAAAGTTGCGGGATTTATATTAGCTATATTCTTTGGACCTTTCTATTGGCTATTTTATATTTATAAATCGACTTATTGCAATAGTTATCCTGCTTATGTACCGCCTCAAATGGTTAATTATTATAATTAGCAATTTTAGTTAATTGTTTAATAATATCTGGACTATAATTTGTTATTTTATTGGCTTCGATCGCATTTGCCAAATTTAACCAGAATTTATCGAATTTATATTTTTCATTGAATTTATTAATATTAATTGCAGTTTTATATAACCATTTATATAATTTTATTTTGTTTTTTATACTACAGTCGGTATGACTATAGGGACAACTCATATTTTTTACCAATTCATCATTGTATATAGACGATAAATAAAAATTATTATCACTGAATAACATAAATTCATATGAATTACATTTAATATGATATTCAGTATAATCAATAAAAACATTTGAATCATCTATAATAATAATTTCGCTGTCTTTTACTGATTTTAGCTTTGGCATTATTCTGGCTATCGATTTTTTAAAACCATTATTACAATTTTCATTACAAAAACAATCGGCTCTTGTGAAAATAGGTCTATTAAATTTAATATTATTTTCTTTTTCAATTATTTTTATTTCTGTATTAGCCCACGCTTTAGTAGATGCAGTATAAATATAAAACGAAACGTTGTTATTATATAATGCTTTCATTTTATTCATAAAATAAATAAAATAAGGGCGTAACAATTTATTATTTTGATTATAATAAGGTGAAAGAACCTTTGTTATATTAATATTAGGTCCTTTACATTTTTTAATTAAATTGTGCTGTATATATAAATTCATTTGATATTCACAATTTCCGATCAATGTATTATCTAAATCAATTATAAAAATATATTTTTTCATATTTAATAGTAGTTAATAGAAAAATATGAAAGATGCAGAATTGTGCGAAAAATGGTTACTTAATAAAACTATAAATCCTATAAATAATCATAAAATTAAATTAAATGGTGTATCATATGAATATATATCTAAATTATGTAATGATACTAAAACTGATGCAAAAACAGTTATTTGTAAAAAATGGATAGCTAATAAAACTACAAACCCAATAACAAAAGGTAGAATTAAATTAAATGGCAACGATTATAATAAATTTTCAAAATTATGTTATGGAAAACAAATATTCAATATTTTCAATCCTATTATTAAACGAGTAAGTAAAGACATTATCGACCGAATTAATTATTTTGTAATTATTCATAATTATATAAATAAAATTAGAGCAGAATTAAAATATAATTGTGTAAAAAAAGTAGATAATGAATTATATTTAGGCAATCGTATTGTTTTAGATAATCAATTAGGTAATCCAGGTAGATATGGTATTGTTTATAAAGGTTATTATAAACCAATATCAACAATACAAAAAAAAGATTTAAATAAACTATTAAAATTTGCTGTTAAGATTTGTGAAATAACTAAAAAAAATAAGAAAGAAATTAAAATAGGAAAAAAAATAAATAAATTGTTAATTGATATGAAATGCCCGCATTTTTTATTTTCTTATGGCTATCTAACATGTAAAAATAAGAAAAATATTTTCAATGATATTCCATATGTTAATAATGCGTATTTTATTATAAACGAATTGGCAACCAATACTTTATCATCGCTCATCGTTGATTTGTATGATAATGATAAAAAAAATTTAAATAAAATAATGCAAAACGCGTTTATGCAAATATTTATGTCAATGATGTTTTTTAATAAATACGCTAAATATAATCATAACGACACCCATATTAATAATTTTCTTTATATTAAAATTAAGGAAGGTGGATATTTTCATTATAAATTATTTGGTGTTGATTATTATATAAAAAATATTGGTTATTTATGGGTTATTAATGATTTTGGGTTAGCTTCAGCATTAACTTCAATAAAACACGACTTGCTATTTTTTACTAATTTTATGATTAAAAATATTATTTCTTATGAAGAACATAAATTATTTAATACTAACATTAATGATTTTTTTATAAATTTAGCTAAGATATTAAATATAAAAAATAGTAGGTTAAACGATGTCATTAATTTTATGCATAAAACATGTAGTGATGATTTCACAACTGATAAACCAACCGATATTATAAATAAAACTCCTTATATTATAGAATAATGAATACCAATATTTGCGATAAATGGTTAAAAAATAAAAAAATAAATCCTATGACAAATAAACCAATAAAAGAGAATGGCCCGACATATAGAAAATTCGAACAATTATGTATTTTAAAAAATCGCGTATCTGCTGATATTGATACTAGAATAAATTATTATTTAATTGTTAAAAATTATATTGATAAAATTAAATTAAAACATAAAAATAATTGTGTAAAATTTTATAAACTCAGCGATAATGAAATACAATATAGCGTAGGTAGTAATATCATTTTAAACAAACGATTGGGTAAAGGTTCATATGGAGTTGTTTATAAATCATATTTTAGACCAAAACAAATAACTGAACGAGAATATGGAAAACAATTTGAAATAGTTGTTAAAATCTGCGAGATAACATCAGCAAATAAATTAGAAATAGATATTCTTTCTAATTTAACACAATTAGTAATTAAAAAAGTATGTCCTCATTTTCCTATTTCATATGGATATTTAATATGTAATAAATATAATAAAATAAGTTTTTCTTCTAATTCTATTCCAAGTTCAGCACAATCATCTCGAATTTTAGACGAAAATTCGAAATTATTTTATAATAGTAGTAGTGAAAGTACTAATTTCCTCGAAAAACCTAATATTTATTTACAAATAAATGAATATGCTTCTAATAAAACATTCGCAAGAATTATTAGTCGATATAATAACGCGCTTAATATTAATATCATAATACAATCATTTATATCAATCGTATTTTTTCAAAAATATATGAATATGGCACATAGAGACACTCATGGAAATAATTTTTTATGTCATATAATAAATCCTGGTGGTTATTACCACTATAGAATTTATAATAAAGATTATTATCTTGAGAATATAGGCTATTTAATTGTTATTAATGATTTTGGATTAGTGAGAGAATTGAATAAAAATACTTTGTTATATGATTTCACAAAATTTATTAAATCGTTTATTAAACATGATGCAGGATATCCAGAATTAACTCATATAGTAGATTTTATGAAAAATCTAATAATAGGTTTTAAAACTACTATAACTGATAGCAATATACAATATGCATTTTATAGTCATTTATTCAAATTTGTTAATGAGACTTTTCCACAACATTTATTAATAAATAAACCAACTGATGCCATAATTATAAATAAAACTCCTTATATTATAGAATAATGGATTTATTTTTTAAAATTATAACAAATATGACAAAACCTTCTACTAGTAATGATAGTAAGCTTACTACTACTACTTTATCTAAAAAATTTAGCTTATCAAATAGATTAGCATATTATAAACCGATCCATAAATATATAACTAATCAAACTAAATATGATCCAAATAATTGTTTTAAATTTAACAATGATATAATTTCAATAGGCAATGGTATTATTTTAGATAAACGAATTGGTGATAAAAGTAAATACGGAGCTGTGTTTTTATCTCATTTCAAACATCCAAATGGCAAAATTTCAACATTTGTAACTAAAGTTGTTGATAGTTCTAAAAGATATAATATTATAGAAGTTGAAGTATTAAAACGTTTAACTGAATTAAATGTAAAATATAAAGTATGTCCGCATTTTCCTATTTGTTATGGTGTTTTACAATGTGACAATTATTTTAAAGAACAAAATAAATTAATGTTAGAAAATTTATATTATAAAAAATTATTATTTACTTTTAATGAATTAGAAGATAATAGTTTAAAACAATTATTAGCATCAAAACAATATACAACAAAAATAATATTAAATGCTATAGCTCAATTATTTATGGGTATTATGTTTTTTAATAAATATATTCAAGCATTTCACACAGATACACATTATGGTAATTTATTATATCATAAAATAAAACCAGGTGGTTATTTTCATTATAAAATTAATGATAATAATTATTATATTGAAAATATTGGTTATATGTGGATTATTTGGGATTTTGGTTTAATAGTTCCTTATAAAAAAATTAGTTATCCAAAAAGTGAAAAATTCATTTATTCTAGAAAAGTAGCAATCAATTTTGATTATATCAAAACTTTAGCCAATGTTATTAAATTAAACTTAGGCGATATTAATATCATGTTTAAAATAATTTCAAATAAATACAATAATATTTATGATGTTAAAAAAATGCCTATATTAATTAATGATATTTTAGAATTGCTTATAAAATATACAGATGGAAATTTTTTAACTTCTTTACCTGCAAATAGCAAAATTATTAATAGAATTCCATACAAATTTTAAAAAAATGTTATTTTTTTTAAATAAGAATAATAAAAAATGATTTAATATTATTTGTATTTTTAATTTATAACGATGGCTACTAATTGCAATTTAAACTGCATTTGCATGAATAGTGATTGTAAATACGATCATTTTATTTCATACAAAGAACGAAAGATTGTCAAACGGTTCTATGATGCTATTTCAAAAAAAAATATTAATGAACCTAATATGGATATGCGTAAGAAGAATTGCACTTTCGGGCAATTGTGTGAAAAAGAAAATTGCGGTTATAAACATCGTCTTTCATTCGCTGACAGAGAAAAATTGATTGTTTCCTATAAATTCAATAAAATATGCCCTGAACCATCCCAAGTTGCGAAAACATCAAATACAAAACCCGATGAACCGCGATTTGATATGCGTAATTTGTTTGCACTTTTAGAAGTTGGCGAAAAAGAAGTCAAAGAAGAAGTCAAAGAAGTTATCAAAAGTTCAGCAAAGAGTTGGGCGTCGGTTGTTAAAAACGAAGACGCAGAGATTGCTAAAGCAATTGCTCTTAGTTGGGGAGATTGTGGTGATGAAGAGTTCTATATGACTTTCGATTAATAAAAATATAGAGATTTTGAAGTAAAAATAATAAAAAATGATTTTTTTTATTATTTAATTTAAATACGACTATGGAAGGTTGTTTGTATAAATATGCTGATAACTATTATCTTGTTAGTGGTGTTGCGTCTTATTTCATTATGGTGAAAGATTTCGCGAATTTCAGCGAAAGATTTATTCAAAAGGAAGAGATTTTAAATCATTATAATTTGATTGATTTCAATTCAAAAAACGTAATGATGTTATTGGATACTTATGAAAAGTTTGAAGATAAGATCAATTACGCAAATTTGAAAGATTTTCATCAAATTATTTATAATGATCGTAAATATTTCATTCGAACTTGGAATGACGTTTATGATTTCATCGCCGTCAATATGTATTAAAAACAAAAAAAATGCCAAAAGTTATAATAATGATAACTTTTGGCATTTATACTAAAGTACCTTTAAATATTTTTCAAGCAGGTATAAATAAAAATTTAATTTCTCATAACATAAGAATAAATAATCCAGAATTTAATTATTTTTATTTTGATGAAAAAGATTGCGATAATTTTATTTATAATAATTATTCTAGTTCTATATATATTGCTTATAAATCATTAATACCTCTTGAATATAAATTAGATCTTTGGAAATACTGCATTTTATATAAATATGAAGATCATATAAAATTGATTGATATGATTGATTATAATTTTTTTGTTAATAATAAAAATTATTATTATAACAAACTATTGATTAATACTGATTTTATAATTACTAAAATTAATAATCC
>Ga0214923_10002143_pt1 | contig 26797 bp, 29 predicted proteins | sample LL1510_MetaG_FD_177993 | JGI IMG/M metagenome (GOLD analysis project Ga0214923, IMG submission 177993) | Freshwater microbial communities from Lake Lanier, Atlanta, Georgia, United States - LL-1510 | ecosystem: Environmental > Aquatic > Freshwater > Lake | place: USA: Georgia | collected...
GCATCTAGCGCCACCGTTTTTGGAAGAGATTCCGGTGGCGCTAGATGCTTAGCCAGACAATTCGTTAAATTATGCAGAGGTGATGTATTAACAGTAAGAAACTTTACTTCAAATATTGGAACTTTATCATCGGCCACCAATGCTGGTGGAAGCAAGGTAGGACAAAACGCTCTCTTTATGTTGTTCTTATTGTCGGGCCATGATGATGGATGCAAGAGCAAGTATTGGAAGGCTAAATAGCCCACCAATTAGTAAACTCAAAAATAAACTAGAATATACTCGAAAGTAAACCCCCAATTAGTAAACTCAAAAATAAACTAGAATATACTCGAAAGTAAACCCCCAATTAGTAAACTCTACCCAATTAGTAAACTCAAAAATAAACCATAATATACTCGAAAGTAAACTCTAAAGTAAACGAATAACAGCCTCCCTCCATCATAGTATACTCTAGTAAACTCTAAAATAAACTATAATATACTCGAAAGTAAACCCCCAACAAGTAAACTCTAAAATAAACCACTAACCAGTTAGTATATTCTAGAGTTTAATTATAGTATATTATAAGATTTACTAGAGTATATTTAACTATATAACCACATAACCCGGGTTATAAAAAATTGCCATTTAAAAACCTTTTATTAAGTTATTATTATACAATGATAACTTATTATCCCAAACTTAAAGATATTGAAAAAGCCGCTCTTAAAATAAAAAATATTATGAAAACCACCCCTCTTCAATTCCACGAAAGTTTATCCAATAAATATAACTCATCTATTTATCTTAAAAGAGAAGACCTAACAATTGTTCGTTCTTATAAAATAAGAGGGGCCTATAATAAAATGTCATCTTTAACCGATTTTACTGGTATCGTAAGTTGTAGTGCCGGTAATCACGCGCAAGGGGTTTCTTTCTGTTGCAACACCCTAAGTATTCCAGGACATATCTTTATGCCTAAAATTACCACCAAACAAAAAATCGATAAAGTTAAAAAGTTTGGGGGAAAATATGTTACTGTCTATCTAGAAGGAGATAGTTTTGATGACTCTTACGATATATCAAATAAGTTTTGCAAAGAAAATAATTTACAGTTTATTCATCCATTTGATGATGAAAAAGTAATTGAAGGACAGGCTACCGTTGGGCTAGAAATTCTTCAACAAATAGATAAACCAATTGATTATTTATTTTTACCTATTGGTGGTGGTGGACTATCATCTGGTGTTTCTTCATATTTTAAATTTCTTTCTCCTTTAACTAAATTAATTGGTGTTCAACCAATGGGTTCTCCGTCAATGTATAAATCTTTTCTAAATAATAAAATAACAAAATTAGACAAAATAAATTCATTTGTTGATGGTGCTGCGGTTGGAAAATCTGGTGAATTAAACTTTCCTATTTGTAAGAAAAATTTAGATGATATCCTTTTAATTGAAGAGGGACAAGTTTGTTCTAAAATTTTAGAAATGTATAATGATAGCGGGCTTATCATCGAACCGGCTGGTGTTCTGTCTCTATGTGCTCTGGACCAAATGAAAGAAAAAATTAAAAATAAAAATGTAGTATCTATTATTTCTGGTGGCAATTCTGATGTTTTTAGAATGCCGGAAATATTAGATAGGTCATTGGTTTGGGAAGGAAGAAAGCATTATTTCAAGATTGAATTTCAACAAAGAGCTGGTGCTTTACGTGAATTCATCTTAAATGTTCTAGGTAAAAATGATGATATCGTATTTTTTAAATACACTAAATTAATAAATCAAGAAATGGGTCCAGTTATTATTGGTATTGAAACCAAAAGCAAAGATGACATTCAAATAGTTATTGAAAAAATGAAAGCTTGTAAATTAAATTATGAAAAAGTATCAAATGTTGCTGAATTATAAATTATATAAATCTATTATTAAATTAATTATTAACATGGTGCATCTCCACTTATTTTATCAGTATTATTTTCATCAATAATCATATCATCTAAAGCCTTACCCGGTGAAACCATTGGTAAAACTGCCTCATTATCGTCTGTTAAACAGTTCACAACAATAGGTCCTGTGTATTCTATCATATATTCTAGTTTCTTTATTAACTTTTTACTATTTTTAATTGTCATACCCTTACATCCTAGTGATTTAGCAACCAAATCAAAATTTGGATTATCCATTTTTACCCCGATTTGTTGTTTATCGTAAAATTTATCCTGCCACATTTTAACCATCAATTGAGTACTATTATTGATGATTAAAACTTTAACATTTATTCCATTATTTGCTGCCGTAATTAATTCATTGAAACTCATCGAAAATCCACCATCTCCACAAATACAGATGACAACATCATCTGGACTACCTAATTTATAACCTAAAGAAGCAGGTAAAGCATAACCCATAGTTCCTAGACCACCAGAAGTGATAAATTTAACTTTTGGATAATTATAATCAATAAATTGAGCAGCCCACATTTGGTGAGCACCTACATCAGCAACAATAGTAAATCTTTTTTTAGACTTTTTAATAAGTTTATTTAATTCACTAATTACTTCTCTTCCTTGTAAAACATTTTTCTTGGGGAAAGAAAATTTAACATTTCTCCATTCTTTAATTGTTTGAAACCATTTCTGGTTTTTAAAAGGATAATAATTTTCGAATTTATTTATATCAACCTCGTATTTAATTATATCTTGTAATACCTTTTTACAGTCATTATTAATATAAAATGTAGGTTTGATTACTTTACATATATTTGGCTTTAAAATATCAACATGAACAATTTTAGCTTTTGGGCAAAATTTTTCAGGATTTCCAATAATTCTATCATCAAATCTACTTCCAAAATTAATTAATAAATCACAATTTTGAACAGCTTTATTTGCATAATATGACCCGTGCATACCAACCATTTTTAATGATAATGGATTGTTTTCGTTAAAACTTCCTAATCCTAGTAGAGTAGTGGTAATAGGTATATCATACATTTCACAAACTTTTCTTAATTCTTTAACCGCATCACTTTGAAAAATACCTTGTCCGGCTAATATAATCGGTCTTTCTGATTGATAAATTAGTTTATTGATAAATTGAGGAGTAATTTCTTGACTTTCAATATTAATTTTTTTAACAGGAAATGATTTTTTAAATTTACTAACATTAAAAACTAATTCGGAACTCATAACGTTTTTAGGCAAGTCCAACAGAACTGGTCCATATCTTTCTTTATAAATTTGTTCAAAAGCATAATCAATCGTATCATTAATGTCTTCAGTATTTGTTATCATAGAATTCCATTTTGTACAGGGTTTTGAAATTCCAATAATATCTGCTTCTTGAAAGGCATCTGTTCCTAAAACTTTGGTAGATACCTGACCAGATAGGCCTAAAATGGGTGTTCCATCCATAAGAGCATTTTGTAAACTAGTCATAATATTAATAGCACCAGGTCCGGAGGTAACCATAACAACACCTGGCTTTCTGGTAGCTTTCGCATAACCTTCAGCCATAAAACTACCACCGGATTCCGTTCGGGAAAGAATATATTTAATTTTATTTTGATTATAGAATTCATTTAGAACTGGTAAAATAGCTCCTCCTGGATAACCAAAGACATATTTGACATTATGATGAACTAATCTGTTAAACATTATTTTAGCACCAATAGATTTCATTATTATAAATAATATTAAATATTTATAATAAATTGCAATTTTTTTAATTTTTTTTTATGAAAAAAAAAAAAATTAAAAAAATTACTGGCAAAAAATTTATTTTTAAGAATGCCAATTTTTTTAATTTTTTTTTAAATTACTGGCAAAAAATTTCTTTTTAAGAATGCCAATTTTTTCATACCTGTTTACTAAAATAAAGATAAATAAACAAGAGAGCAATTATAATTGAAACACCTGAAATTATATATAAAGTCTTTGTATCCAAAATACCTTTTGCTTCTACTGTACATTTTTCCTGTTCTTGACAGACAACTAATGGGCACTTAACTTCTGATTGTATAGCTTCTGGACAAGTAACCTCTTTACTTTGTGGCGGACAAGTAATTTGTGGCGGACAAGTAATTTGTGGTGGGCACGTAACCTCTTTACAAGGAGTTTGTGGTGGGCACGTAACCTCTTTACAAGTAATTTGTGGCGGGCACGTAACCTCTTTACTTTGAGGTGGACATTTACTTTCAGTTTGAGGAGTATCTGCACATAAATCAGGTTCAAAAGAAAATATATCTTTATTAATAAAATAACATTTATCATCTGGAAATGAAGCAAACATATTAGAAAATATTTTCATTATATATAAATATGGTGAAGGTTCTAATTCCTGAGGATTTTCTGGCCTGTAAAACATCATAAAGGTAAATAAAATCGAATAATTAAAAAATAAATTAATATGATAACTAATAATATTTGCTAATTTTATTTTAATATTTTTAGAATTTGTAGTTATATCATTAATATAAGTTTTCATAGCAGATTTAAAAATATTTAAATTTTTATTATTATTTAAATTATCATTTTGTTGATAATTATTCTTATATGTCATATTCGGTACATAAGTGTCAAATAAAAAATTAATAAATTCAATATTTTGATTTGATTCAAAAATTTTAGGAAATATCAGAGTAATTACAGGATTTGAAAAATCTATTTTACTAATTGCAGATTTAATTTTATCAATTAATACAGCTTCTGACAAACTAGGGATAGGGATAAATTTTGCATTTGGTTGAGGAACTAATACAGAATTAAAAGGACTAAGATTAATAGGAATTATACCAAAGAATAAGTTTGTTGATAGAGGATTAGATGGTGAGCTTATGAAAGGGGGTAGTGAGGATTGTGCTTGAAGAGGATTAGGTTCCGCTTGAAGAGGAATGGTTTTCCCAAAAAGAGGATTAGGTTCCACTTGAAGAGGAGTAGTAAGATTTTTAGGACCAGAAACATTTTCAAAATTACTTTTATAGGAAACAGTATTTATTTCAGATTGAGCAATAAAATTAGTAAATACAGGACTTTCTTCTATCACATATAAACCATTCATCGTACCTAAGCATATAATTAAAAAAGTTAATATATAATCAGCATTTATATTTAATCCATTTTTAATATTAGATAGAAATATGCGACCAAAAATTTCTGATTTACTAGAAGATAGTATTTTATCATATAATTCAGAAAAATTTACTTTCATTAAATTATTTAAATTCAATAAATTTATATTAACCTTAAAAAATCCATTAGCATTTACATAATTTTTATATTTAGTTAAAATGGAAGTAAAATCTGTATTATTATTATCTTTAAAAATGGAAGTGGCTTTTACATTTGAAATATTATTTCCAGAAATTTTTGCTGTAACAAAACTCATTAACTAACTATATAATTTATTTGTTAAAATAATCAAAATTTAAATCTTCTAAACCTTTTCTATTTGGAGTAGTTAATTTTATATATGGTATTTCTCTAATTGTGTGTTCTTCTTCTTCAAAAAGTTTTTTAATACATTTACCACACATATTACACTTTTTATCAAGTTTTAACATATCATTTTCTGCAGGCATAATAATCATCTTAGGTAAATTGTGTACAAGTTTTTTTTGTAATACATATTGTAAACAAGCGTGTTGAGTAAAATATATTTCATCGTCTTTTAAACTATTTATATTTACATCATTTCTCTTTAAAAATTTATTATATTCTGTAAATCCAATTTTTACAGCTCTATCAAATTCTTCAAACCATAATTTTATTATAATACTATTTTTTGGAGCCATTATAAACCAGTTTTCAAGATAATATGGTACACCTTTAGATGTTCTATTATAATTTTCATTTTTAAAACTAAAACCTGTAAAATGACATTTAGATGTACTACTATCGTTAAAAACTTTTTCTAAAGTTTTGGGATCATTAATTATTACAGAAGCATCCATCCAAACTCCACCATATTTTGATAATAAATATAGTCTTATCCAATCTGATTGATGTTGAACTTTTAAATTTGGTAGTTCTTTAGGTATATCTTCTTCTGGAATAAATTGTTTAATCGTTTTTAAAATAAAATAATATATTTTCCAATCATTTAATTTTCTATTATTATATTCTTTAATTTTATTTATTAATGGCGGAAGTTCCTCTTTATCCCAAAATATCCAAATTTTTTTTTCATATTCTAAGTTATCATTAATAAAATTTTCTTTTATATTAGTTAAACAAATAAAAATTATAAGAATAATAATTATTAAAATAATTATAAATATATTCATATAATCTATATTACAAAAAAATTGATAAATAAAAAATTAATATATTTCTTCACCAGTAATGTCATATACCCTAAAAATAAAAATAAATGAAAATGCAAACATAAATGAACACTATGAAAATTTTACTTCCCATCATGAAGGTGATTCTGGTATCGATTTAATAGTACCAAATGATAAATCTCTTAATATATTTGAAGTTGGTACTATTGACCATATGATTCAATGTGAAATGCTTAATCAAGATGGCGTAAATGTTTCTTACTATTTGTATCCCCGTTCATCAATTAGTAAAACTGATTTAATGATGGCTAATAGTGTTGGTATTATTGATGCTGGCTATCGTGGAAATATTCTTAGTAAGGTCCGAAACATGTCTCTTTCTCAAAGTAGTAAGATAAAAGCCGGGGATAAGTTGTTTCAAATTTGTGCACCAGATTTGAAACCAATTAAAATAGTAATCGTTAATGAACTGTCGGAAACTTCCCGTGGTTTAGGTGGTTTTGGGTCTACCAATAAATGAGTTCCATCAGTTAATTTATAAAAATAATAGAGTTAAAATTACTCCCGCAGCATAATTTCCAGGTCCAAATTCTTTTACAATCGGTAACCATTTATGTGCTGTTTCATTAGTAAAATTAGGGAAGATTGTTTTATAAGTTTGATAACTTAATTGATTTACTAATAAAAAGGTATCTTTAAGTAAGCCAGAAGTGTCTTTTAATTGTTCTTTTCTTCTTAAATGAAAATTATCATTACCAGTTGCCTTAAAAGAATATATAGCTTCATTTAAACCATAACCAATACTTAATAAATATGTTTTGAATAGTATAAAAAGAACAGCCCAATGAAGAAAACCAAATTCATAAGATAAATATAATATTAAAATTAGATTTGTAACATTATCAGAAACTAAATCAATCATCATTCCATAATTAGAAGTCATATTATATTTTCTTGCCATTCTTCCATCTACACAGTCTAAAAGGTAACCTATAAAATAAGCACAAGCGCCATATCGACATTCTTTTATAGAAACATAATAAACGGATAAAAGGGTACAAAAAGTACTTAGATAGGTTATATGATTTGGTGTTAAACCCATTTCTCTTAATGGGTCAATTAATTTATCAGCTATTGGATTAAAGATATGTAAATCACACCAACTTTCAAAGATAATATCATCTCCATATTTCTGTATATTAATATCTGGAATATCTTTTATATTAGTTTCTAAATTAACTGCTTTATTATCTGGTAATACTTTTGTATTATCTGGTATTTCTTGATTATTAGTTAAATTATAATCTAAATTTACCGGTAAATAATTATCTTCATTATTATTACCAGTAACTTCATTAATTTTATTTTCTATATAACTAGTATTATTATCAGAAGTTGTTTCTATTTCAGAATTTATATCTGAATATGTTACGTGAAAATTTTCAGGTTCAAAATCATTGTTTGACATTATTATAATATAGATTTTTATATTATAATTTCTCAAAATTTAATAAACTCTCTCAAATCTATTATCCATAAAAGGTTTTCCTTGTTCATCTGTAATTTCAATTACTTTAAAAATATCTTCTTGAACTTTTGTTTTTACCTTTTTATCCCTTTCATCTTTAGCATCTAAATCAGGACCTTTATTAATTTCCATTAAATAAGCTAATAAATCAGCAGTAGGTGCTACATCTGAACCAAATAACATAAATAAAGTGTGTTTCTTTAATTTATTATTCTTACATATTTTAAGAGATACAGCTTCGATAATGTCGTGCATTAAACGAGCTACATTTTTATCCCAGATTGTTGAACTTCCTTTTTTCATCGTTTCTAATTTTTTTCTAAAATCATCTAGGGTTAATGGGTTAGTATCGTAAATCTTTCTATCAATATAACCAGTAGTAATATGTTTGTGGAAAGCTGGATCATTTTCATCGTAGTATTCAGGTGTATAATATACAAAACCATCTCTATGAATATATCCCTCAACAATACCATTTCTACATACAATTAATGTATAATATCTAAAGTTAATCTTATGTTTGTTAATTAAAAATGGATTGTATAAATAATCTTGGACTAAATAGAAGCCCTCTTTGTAACCTTCCATAATTTCTTTATAAGTTGTTACAATTTTTAAACCTTCTTGTCTTTGAGCATAATTTTTTAAGATATACATAAAGTTCTTTCTAATTTCTTTATTATTTTTAAAATGAGTTTTAATTGCTAATAAATCTACTGGGTCATCTAATAAATAAGTTTGAGGCATTAATTTAGCTGCTTCATCATTACCATAATGTTCTTTTAATAATTTCCATAATGCAATTTTAGAAGCAGGCCAGTCACAACCATCAACTAAAAAGATTTTCTTTGTACCTTCTTGATTTTCAAAAGTTTTTATTTTTTCTTCACAAGTATTGTATTCACACGGGAAATAATAATCCCAATTAGTTTTATTGTTTTTCATTCCATTCCCTTTTACAACATTTTCTAATAATCCTGAAACTTCGCATTCTGAATAGTAATCTACAAAATTTTCTATTTGTTGAGAGAAGAATATTTTAATTATTATTAACACAATTATTGTAGAAAGTAATATAATATTTATATTATTCATTAATATTAATTAGAAATTATTTTGTTAAATTTCTTAAATTATAAATTATAAATGCAAGAATTATACCCCTTATAATTAATGATGGGTAATCGTTGTTAAAATAATTTATGTTTGGTATTCTATTTATTAAATCTATTAATTCATTATTATTTAATAAAATAAATAATAAAACAACAATTAAAGGCTCTCTAATTTTTAATAAAAATTTATATATATTTTTATCCCAAGTATTTTCTTTTTTAACTTTTTTAACTTTTTTCTTTTTTATAATTGGTACTTCAATTATTTCTTTATTTTTGTTTTTTTGTTTTTGAAAATCAATATTTATATTAGATGGTAAAGGTCCTGATTGAAAATCAAGATTGTCAAAATTATCAAGATTTTTTTCCAAGTCTTTTACAAAGTTATTTACACTGAAATCTTTTTTATCACAGTTCTTACAATCTTTTCCTAAATCATCTCTTAATTGTTTTCTATTATCTATATTATCTCTAAATGGTTCTCTATCCGTATAATTTGTTCTACTTGGATTATAAGTTGGTCTTTCAGGCATTTGAAACTCTGTTTTTAAATTATCAATTGATGTTCCCATATCATTATAATTTTGTATTTCTCTTTCTAAATTGTCCATATATATAATTTAGATTTTAATTTAATTTAATTTAAAATCATTATAAACATTATCTAAAATTCTAAATTTATTTTTTATAATTTTTCTTCCGTGTTCATCTGTTTCTTCTTCAAACCATTTATCTTCTGGTCTATATGGTGGTTCTAAATAGTTTGATAGTTTAATTATCTTTTCTAATTCATCTTTTGTTAAACTTCCTCTTATATCATCAGTTATCATCGTATATACCGCTATTTTTTCAAATTTACCTTTTACTAATTTCCCTAAAACATCTTCTTTTCCATATTCTGAAGTTGTATAACAAATATTAATATTATGCTTTAAAAAACCAATTTCTATTTTTTTATAGTATTCGTCTTCAAAAAACTTTTTCATAATTTTTTCAGTTTCACCAAACATTTCTTCTTGTCGCCAAATATTATCTTCCCATAACATAACCTTTGTATAACCTCTATTTCTTATCATTCTATTTAATTCGCTACTATCCATATTTGAAAATGAAATTTCTTTAGTTAAAGATGGAACATGAGTTTTCGTTATTATTGCATTTCCATAAATTGCTTCCCCTTTTAAATGTAATATTGAAGCCAATTCGTTAAGTTGTAAATTTTCCTTATTAAAAGTAGAATCCATATAAATCATTTCGTAAATATAATTCGGTTCTTCAGCAATATATTCAGTAACTAAATGGGTATTTTCTTTAAATTTTTCAATATCTAATAATTCATATATTTTATCAAAAAAAGTTTGCGGTTCTATAGAAAATGTTTTTATAAAATCCATTGATGTAATAGCATTAATATAGTCTGGACTATTCCAATCTAAATGACTTACTTTATCACATCCAATTTTTAAAATATTAAAAGAATTTTTATCAAATATTTTTAAGTTTGAATCCATATAAGTAAATGTAATAGCTTACTTTTAAATAGATTAGTTATTTTTTAGAGGAATTACCGATAACGTATTCAAATACATCTATTATTCTTTCCTTCTGTAAAATAGTTACTGGTGATTGACTAAAGAACTTTTGATTAGCACCTTTTTCATGAGGTATAAAATTACTTTTATCAACTAAATACAAGAATCTTTTATTTTTTAATTTATCTAAAGTTTGAGGTTTTAACTCTTTTATTTTTACTTCTTTACCATTAAAATTTTTTTGTAATTCATCTTTTTCAAAATGGAATGAACCAAATAGAGCCATATTAGCATCTAGATAGGCCATAATTTTATCATTCTTTTTTGGATGTATTTTAGAACCTAAATTATAAGCTTCTTTCATAGCAATCCATAAACCAGGTATTTCAACAACTTTATCTTCTAATAATTTTAATATTGTTTTAACTTGGTCATAATCTTTTTCCAAGTAACCACCTTTTTTATACATATTTGCTAATAAATCTTTCTTTTTTGATAAAAATTGGAAATCTAAATATTGAATAGGAAATGTTCCATTAATTATTTCTTCTTTGTGATTTTCAATGTTAAATTTAATAAGATTTTTAATTTCGTCTTCGCTATTTTTAATATAAAATTTATTTACTGTATTTAAGTTTATTTTTTTCGAAATATTTTTATAATGATTATTTTTACCAATTAATATATTTTTTTTATCTATTTTAATTTGTTCTCCTAATAATTCTAAAAATTTATTCTCCCAAAATAAGGTCATTTTTTTGTCTATTTCTTTAAATTTATCATTTTTACTATTTTTAAATTTATGGTAGTTTTTATACAAGTTATCCATTGAAGGATCTTTTATAATGTTATTATTTATTTCATCTAAATCGATTGTATTAAATATTTTTTTATTTAAGCTTTCTTGTAATTCTTTTTTGGAGAATGGGTTCAAGCCCACGATATGACAAGTTAAACAGTTTATATCATTATTATCCATTTATACTTTTTGAGATATTAAATTTAGAATAATTTTTTGAAAAATATTTACTTTATTATTATAAGTATCAAACGTGTCAGAAATTAAAACTATTAATTCCATATCAATACCAATTCCAATTAAATATTCAAAATCATGGCATTCTTTTTCGGATCCAAATAATCAAATTCAAAAATACTTGTTTGAATTAGAGATTACCATGAATTCAGATGAAAGAAAAATATTTAAAAATTTAGAAAGTGATAAACACTCTAATCTCATAATTACAAAAGATAAAATTAAATTATCTGAAATAAAAAGGTTTAAAATAATTGTCTCAAAGCTACCTTACAATTATTCTTTTAATTACCACCTTGAAGGATTAATAAACCACGATAATACATCTTATACACAACAAGATGAAAATTTATTTATTGAATTTTCTAAAAATTCCAACGGTTTCACTCTTTGTAATGCGTCTTTTATAGGGATAGATTTTGAAAAGTTATGTATAACACCGCCTAATTAAAAAACTTTAAAAAAAATATATCCATATATTAATGTGCGAAGTTAACTATTCCGTCCAAAAGAAAAAATCCGAAAATTCAAAATATATTTACAGTAATTTAGAACAAGACTCACAAATCTATATTTTTGAAATATTAATCACTCATATTGATGGAACCTTAAATACAATTCGTCGTATTATGAAAGGAAACCAAGGAAGTTTAATTACTTCTATTGACTCTTTATTATATTCTAATATAGATAAAATAAAAATAACATTACTTGACAGTAATAATATTAAAAATGAAATTATATCCAAAATAACCTTAGATAAAGCTTCATCATATACTACTTTTTATAACAACGAAATTTATTTTGATTTTATAAAAAATTCAGTGGGTTATCTAATATGTGATTATACAATTTCATAAAATATTATCTATAATTATTTAATGAGTGAAGAAAAATTATTAGATGATAAAAATAAAGATTTAGAAGCAATAGGAATGAGTTGGACTTCAGATATAGATAATTTATTAGCTGGCTGGTGTGATAAAGCTAAATGTTATGAATGGATGCATATGAAATCATTTGATATAAATAATAATAGTGCCAAAAAATTTATGATAATTATAAATATTTTAACAACTATTTCTGGACTAAGTAATGTAATTTTAGGAAATTATAATATAAATGGATTTCAAATGACTTGGCTTTTTGGTAGTATTTCAATAATTGTGTCTACTCTAAATATTCTTCAGGATAAATTAGGATTTCAACAATATGCAGAAAATCACAAAAGATTAGCATCAGATTGGGCAATGATAATAAATAAAATAGAAGAGGTGATTATATTACCTCCATCTGGTAGAAGAGATTGTAAGACGTTTTTAAGATATATTAAGGCGGATATAAATAATGCTATATTAAATAAGAATTCACCAATACCTGAAAAGATAAGACAAGAATGTTTTGATAAATTTAAAAATGTAGAAAATTTTAATATTCCTGATATTTGTGGTCAGGTGGAACATACGAAAGTTTATGAGTATCATTGAAGATAAAAGTTGAAAAATAAATTTTTATTATCTAATTAATATTAGTTTAATGACTTTAAAATGTGAATTTTGTAATAAGAAAGTTCCATCTTTACTTAGTTTTTCTTGTAAATGTTCTATAAAAGTATTATGCAGTCAATGTAGACTTCCTGAACAACATAAGTGCACTTTTGATTATATAAAAGAAGGTAAGCAAATATTAGAAAAGAATAATCCTAAAATAGAAAGTGATAAACTTATAAAAATTTAAGTATAATTTTATTTAAAATCTATCATAAAATATATGCCCAATATATTTTATGATTTAAAAAATGAAAAAATAATCGAAAATTTTGCAAAAAAGAAGAAGAAAAAAAGTAAAAAATCATCTAAAAAACCATCCAAATACGCTAATGCTAAGGATTTCTTTATATTATCAGAAAGCGTAAGTAAATTAAATGATTATGTAAAAATAGATAAAAATGATAATGTTAGATTAAAATCATCTGGTATTGGATTAATGGGTATTGGTCCTTCTGATGATGTTCTCGGTTGGAGTAATCAAGGCGTAGTGTTAGCTAAAAAATTAAATGTAATGGATTCTGCACAATTTCAAAAAGATATCACTTCTCAAAGTTTAAACACTCAAGGTGTTAATGTAAATGGAGAAATTTGTATAAATGGTGATTGTTATGATCAAGGAAATTTTAAAAAGTTAACAGACCCATTAAAAATGACTTATAATAATATTAGTTTATCATCAAATCTTTCAGATTTTACTCAAAAAGATCCTAATGGGGTAGAATTAGCGAATGATACTACCAATCAAAAGTCTTTCATAATTGCAGGAAATAAATCTGGTGATGGAACAAATAGAAAAGTTACAATTTCTGATGATTTAACTGTTACCGGTAAATTTTGTTTAAATGGTACATGTATAGATAAATCACAATTTGATACAATCCTATCTGCAAATGGTCAAATTGCAAATACAGAAAGTATATTAAGCGCTTCTAAAGAAGATTTAATTAATAAAATAAATAGCGTTGACAGAACGAAAGAAGTTAAAGAACTTCAAAAAGAATTACCCAAAAATTTAAAAATGTTTAATAATTTTGTAACTTCTCAAGAAAATCAAAATATTTTATATAATGCTACTTTAAAAGGACTTGATTACAAAATAAATAATAGTGATAGAACTGCTGCTGTAGATGAATTACAAAGTAAAATAGATAATAATTATGGTTTGATACAAGAATTACAAGAACAATTACCTCAAGCTATAAATAGTATAGATAGAAGAGCTGCTGTCCAAGAATTACGAGAACAATTACCTCAAGCTATAAATAGTATAGATAGAAGAGCAGCTGTACAAGAATTACAAGAACAATTACCTCAAGCTATAAATAGTATAGATAGAAGAGCAGCTGTACAAGAATTACAGGGTCAATTACCTCAAGTTGTCAATAATTTTAATCAAAGTATTCAAGAATTACAAAATAAAATTAATAATACTGATAGATCTCAATCTGTTCAAGAACTTCAAAGCCAATTACCTCAAGCTGTAAATAATTTTAATCAAAATTTTCAATTATTACAAGGTAAAATCGGCAGCTTACAAGAAAATCAATATTCAAATGTCCAAATGTTACAAGGTAAATTAACTGGCTTACAAGAAAATCAATATTCAAATTTCCAAATGTTACAAGGTAGATTAGGTGGGTTACAAGAAAATCAATATTCAAATGTCCAAATGTTACAAGGTAAAATAGGTGGGTTACAAGAAAATCAATATTCAAATGTCCAAATGTTACAAGGTAAAATAGGTGGGTTACAAGAAAATCAATATTCAAATGTCCAAATGTTACAAGGTAAATTAGGTGGGTTAGAAGAATCATTACAAGGTAAAATAGGTGGTTTACAAGGTAAAATAGGTAGCATAGAAGAAACTCAAAATTCAACTGTTCAATTTTTACAGGGTAAAATAGGTGGCTTTCAAGAATCACAATATTCAAATGTTCAATCATTACAAGAAAAAATAGGTGGCTTTCAAGATAAAATAGGTGGTATACAAGATAAAATAGGTGGCTTTCAAGATAAAATAGGTGGTATACAAGATAAAATAGGTGGTATACAAGATAAAATAGTTGGTATACAAGAATCACAATATTCAAATGTTCAATTTTTACAAGAAAAAATAGGTGGTTTACAAGAATCTCAAAATGTTAATATTCAAGAAATGCAAAATAAAATAGGTAATTTATCAGGATTTCCTATCATTCAAGAAATTCAAAATAAATTAAATAGTGTAAATTTAACAGCAATGGATGAATTACAAAGTAAATTAACCCCTAGTGTATTACAAAATTATAATTATGCTTATTCAGCTATTCAAGAATTCCAGACGAAACTATCACCAAGCATATTACAAAATTATAATTCAGCCTATACAATTTCAGAAGAACTTCAAAATAAGATTAATGAAGTAGATTTAACTAAAATTAAAAATTTAGAAAATAAATTAACTCCTAGTGTAATACAAAATTATGATTTAGCTTATACTACATCACAAAAACTTTCAGATGATTTAACAAATTCAGTTTCCTCTCTTAAAAATCAAATTAAAGATGTTGATAAAACAGAACAAATTAATGGTTTGCAAACAATATCAACTGATTTAACAAATTCAGTTTCCTCTCTTAAAAATCAAATTAAAGATGTTGATAAAACAGAACAAATTAATGGTTTGCAAACAATATCAACTGATTTAACAAATTCTGTTTCTGATCTTAAAACTCAAATTAGAAATGTAGATAAAACAGACCAAATTAATAATTTACAATCAACATCAGACAATTTAAATGCAACTATTCAAGATTTACAGAATAAAATAAGAGATTTAACTTCTCTAATAAATAATAATTAGTATAGGAGTATAATAAATTTTTTTCTTAACATTATTAATAAATGTTTAAAAATAATGTTAATAAATCATCTTTCACGTGTAGAATAAATGAAAATTTTAAAAATCAAAATATTAAAGCAAAGGTTAAATCGAAAGACACACCGAAAGTTATACCAAAGATTACACAACCAGTTACACAACCAGTTACACAACCAGTTACACAACCAGTTACACAACCAGTTACACAACCAGTTACACAACCAGTTACACAACCAGTTACACAACCAGTTACACCAAAATTAAATTTAAAAGATATTGAAAAAGAAATAAGTCAGTCTGATAATAATTTTAAACAAACAAATATTAAACCAACTAATAATAAAAACTACATTTATGAAGAAGATGAAGAAGAAGGAGATAATGAAGATAATGAAGATACAAAAGGAGAAACTGAAGAAGAATATGATGAAGAAGAATATGATGAAGAAGAAGATAATGGTGAAGAAGATGATGGAGAAGAATATGTTGAAGAAGAAACTGAAGAAGAAAGTGATACATACTATGAAGATGATACTTCAAAAAATACAAGCTATAAAAATTTTTCATCTAAACAAACTCCAGTATTCGTATCCACACCAATATTCGCACCGAAACCTAAACCGGAACCTAAACCGGAACCAGAACCGGAACCAGAACCAGAACCAGTATATAAACCTGTATCTAAATCAGTATCTAAACCAGTATCCAGACAAACATCTTCATCTAAATCTTCATCTAAACCGGTATCAGCATCTAAACCAGTATCAGCATCTAAACCAGTATCTAAACCAGTATCAACATCCAGACCAGCATCGGCATCTAAACCGACATCTAAACCGGCATCTACAACAGCATCTAAACCGGCATCTAAACCGGCATCTAAACCGGCATCTAAACCGGCATCTAAACCGGCATCTAAACCGGCATCTACATCGGCATCTACATCGGCATCTAAACCGGCATCAGCATCCAAATCAATACCAGTGTCAGCATCCAAATCAATACCAGTATCTGCATCCAAACCATCATCTAAACCTGCATCTAAACCCACATCTAAATCCGCACCTAGATCCGCATCTGCATCTAACCCAGTAACCTCATTAGTACCAATAGTTAGACAAGCACCAGTATCTAAAAAGGGTGCTAAAAAAAAAGAAAAATTTATAAATATCGATAAAAAATCTTTTTGTGTAGGTAATACGTGTGTTAACGAATTTCAATTAAAAAAATTATTAGATTTATTAATTTAATCAATAAAAGCGCATCTAGTTTTGCCACAAAGTTGTCTAGGATTTTGAGGTCCCATATCCCTTCCACAAGTTAAACAATGCCACGATTCTGTTTTAGGATTATATCCATATACAATTTTTTCAATAATTTGGAAAAAATCAGTAATTAGTGTTTGAATTTTAGGTTTAGACATATAATAATTATTAATGTATAGTCAGTAAAAAAATCAATTTTTTTTAATTAAATGAAAAGCTAAAATCAGGATATAATTCTTTTATTTCTGGTATTACTATTCCTAATGCTCCAACTAAAATATAATTTGACATATATTTTAGTTCTTCCTTTTTAATTTCTAGTAAAACATCCATTTGAATTAGTAAATAATTTATTACATCATCTTTTTCTAAAGTTTCTAAATCGTGTTGTGTTTTTTCAAAAATTATTTTATCAGAAATTTCTTTTTTTTGTTCATCTGTAAAATTATTAATATAAAATTCCCTAATTTCAAAATTAAATTTAAGTAGTTTAGCTTTTGATAAGTTTATAAACCATTCAGAATCAATAAAAATAGAAATATTAGAAAACTTTTGGAAAATTTCTAATGCTTTATCGTTTACTGATTTTGTTAATCTTTCTATATCCAAGTTTTTCTCTTCAATTTTATTAAATATAAAAGTAGGAATTTCTTCATTAGTAACAGGATGTTTATTTATCTTATATGCTTTCATATAAGATAAACTTTCTTTTTCAAAACATCTTATTAAACCGTTTGTATCCTTATATAAAATCAAATTATTTAAATCAGTGTAAATAATTTTTTTATTATCATTTTCTAATTTCCAGAAAATATTTAGACTAATAGGGTCTTTATCATCAATACAATTTAATAAATTTAAACTTGTATCTTTAATTTTTGGAAAATGCTTATCATATTCTTTTTGATAAAAATTATAAGTATTACCATTTTCTTTAATATTTCTTAGAGTTCTTGGGTTAACCAACTTGTCTTTCTCCCACTTTAAAAGCTCTGAAATAGTAGGTCTCTGATGTACTAAAGCCTTCATTAATAATAGATAACTTATAAAAATTATATTTAAATCAATTTTTTTTAAATTAATTAAAAGGATAAATATTTATATTAATATATATGTCTAGTGAGAAGATGGTTGAAACTAAAAAAAGAAAATTACCATTTGGTCATTACAAGGTAATTATAAATAAAGGTCGTTTAAGTAATGGACAACTTTTAATTGAAGGTAATGAAGAAGTTGTATGTAAACCATTAAATCAAGATGAATTAGCAGAGGGCTGGAGACAACATCTACCAAAATCTGGTTTAGAATTACCAATACATCATTGGAGTGTAACTTTAGCTCAATTACCAGCTCATTTATGGTGCAAATTAATGAAAGATGATGAAAGTAAAAATAAGTCTTATTTAATTATAAAGGATGGAATATATTACTATTCTATAAATCAAACAAAATATGATGATTCATTAAAAGAATTATTTAATGAAATAAGTATTGGATATAGGTTTGATAAGGAGAAAGTTAAGAATGTAGTAGATTCATTAGAAAACCAAGTAAATGGTTGGCTGATAATTCGTGCTAAAAAAATGTTAAAATGTGTATATAATACATACAATGGTGATATGCTCTAAATTTATTTTTTCTCAACAATAATGGGATTTAGCTTAGCTATTTGATTAGATATTTGATTTAATATTGGGCCCTTATTTTTATAATGATTATAAATTTGATAAATGAGAACCATAATTAAAATTATATGAACAACGTATAACCATTTATCAAAATAAGATTCTGGTATTTTAATCCAGGGGTTAATTAATCTATATAAAAATCCTTCTTGATATTTTTGTCCCAAGGCTAAATATTCTAACTGAGTTAATCCACATTTTTGATAACCTGATAAATATTGAAAAAGAAGATAAACTAAGATTACTAAAATATTTTTTTTTATATAAATATTATTAACAAATGGAGCAATTACAATAAATGCGACTAGTATAAAATGAATTATTCTAATAATAATATCTAACATTATTAAAGTAATTTATATTTTATTTTTTATTAAATATTTATCTTAACCCACAAAGATGAGGATCTGTTATAAATTTATATATAATATAAATAGGAGAACAAATGCAAGCAAATAATACACTCATTATGTCAAAGCCACCGCCACATTTTAAATTAAGTAAAAGAGACATTACTATACAAATACATAAAATCATAATTTTAATATTCATTATTATAATAATCTATATATTTTTTTTTATATTTTTCTTAATTTACAAAATGTTGGACTGGTAGCAAACTTGTATATGATATATAAAACAGGACAGAATAGAGCTAGTAAGAAGGAATATATTTCGAAACCATTATTGCATTTAAATGCTAAATATAAGGCGAATATAGAGCAAACAAGATTGAAAACCATAACTAATGAAATGTTAGGTTCTTCATAATTAGAGTTTTTGAAATCTTCTTTTGTTGAATGATTTTTAATAGCTATCATCCATTCTTTTGAACCAAATCTAGTATCTTTCATATCAATAATTTCATTTAGATAGTTATTAATGTTTCGAGGATTAGGATTTGGATTTTCTGGAAATGTTAATTCACTTTCATATTTACCACCTAATATCAAATTCAAACTATTATCTATACTATTTCCATATAAACCTAGAGAACTGCCAATTTTTATTCCCCAAGGAAAATGATTAATGGGAATTTTGAAAACAGTCATTTTATCGATGGTATAAATTACTTTTTTCCCAGTATAATTAGGTCCGTGATAGAAAATAACTTGATTAGGTTGAATTTGTTCAACCGTATCCGGTGATCGTGCTGGGGGTGGAGGAGGTGGAGGAGGTGGAGGAGGAAGTACTGATACTTGTACTGGGGGTGGAGGAGGTGGTGGAGGAGGTGGAGGAGGAAGTACTGATACTTGTACTGGGGGTGGAGGAGGTGGTGGAAAATTTAATTGACGACAATCCCAACTGAAACTTCCTCCTTCAGGCTTCAAGCATTCTCCATTGCTACTCCATTTTCCTTTAAGTTGATTACAATCATTATTACTATATATACGCAAACTTTTATCAGCGTTAGGATAACCATATGAACCACAAATTGTAGATACCGTAGATGCTGAGGGTGATGATGTTTGTTCGTTTGATTTGTTTTTATAACTATCAAGAACATTTATTGTTTGTATAGGATCACCGTTTAATGCATAAGGTTTAAAAATATCTATTCCGTTCATATTCTTTAATATTACTTTATAGCCTGATGCTAATCTATCTTGTACAATATCACGATTGTAAATAGTAACTGAAGAAATTATAGTAGGATTATCTAAAAATACTTCGAAAAAACCTCCGGGGTTAGCGCTGTCAAATATATATGGTGAAGCTCTAACTTTCAAAGTACCATCTACAACATTTTTTTCGCTACTTCCCCATCCAGCACCTGATGAAATAGTGGGTCTATTTAATGCAATGTTGTTTCCTTTCATATCTGTAACGACTATTTGGGAAAAATTCAAATGTTGTGTACCACCAGCAATTCTTACTGATTTTACTAATGCGGAGTCATTCGTCATATTTGTTCCAATTTCTTGTGGTTTAAAACATACACAAGTTATCATAGACCAAAATTGAACATCTGATTTGTAATTGGCAACTGGTTTACCAGAACTTTTCATTATTGCAGTTAACATTTCTATATTGTTATTAAAATAAAAATTAGCACTTGTGCCTATTGCTTGAGATAATAAGGGTGGTGCGTCATTTTGGTCTGAATTAAACAGAAAGTTCTCCTTATTGTATGTAGAATAATTAAAAAAATCAGTTATGACTAAATCATATCTAAGAGCTATACTAATAGATTTCAAAATACCTCCGCAACCAAAATTTATCTTATCATTAGGTTTGAAATACATTACACTTCTTGTAATTCCATCTTTATTCTCTGTTATTTGTTGTGGATTTTCACCAAAGGGAGATTTATATTTCACTATAGGTGGTGGTATTTGTGGAGTTGCGGACCTTAAACCATTTATTGATTTTTTCGGAGTTGCATTTTTTTCAATATAAATTGTTCTAATACCATTAGCATATCCATTATCACAAAAGCTCCATTTCACTGGTCCTTGTAATTTTATTCCAGGACGATCATCAATAGGAATTAAAACAACAACAGATTTATCTCTAATTTCTATAGAATTTGAACCTGCAGGCCATTGATTTTGATTAAAAATTGCACCGGAATCTAAATCAGAATCTAAAGCAAATGTATTTCCTGTTGTATTACAATTGGAATAAAGAACTATATTATTACCCATATTATTAAAAATAATTAGAAAAATTATTTTTAAAGATTTATTTAATTTTTTTTTTTTTTAACTTATTCTTTTACACCGCAAAATGTTGGACTAGTAGCATACTTGTAGATGATATATAAAACAGGACAGAATAGAGCTAGTAAGAATGAATATATTTCAAAACCATTATTGCATTTGAAAGCTAAATAGAAAGCAAATACAGAGCATACAAAGTTAAAAATAGCCATGAAATGTAAATGGGGATGGTGTAAGTTGTTTCTGTGACGAGGACGTAAAGGTACAGAATTATCCATTTTATTATTACCATTTAGAAATAATTTAAAAGATTTTTTAAATTATTTATTTTATTATTCATCACTTTTCATTCCACAAAATGATGAATCAGTTGCATATTTGAAGATAATGTATAAGAAAGGGCAACAGCACGCAGCTATGAAAGAAGTTATTTCAAATCCATCATTGCATTTAAAAGCAAGGTAAAACGCAAAGATAAAGCAAATAAAGTGAAATACACCATATATAGTGGAGGTAGTTGAATCGGCGAAAGGTTCAATTTCTTTTTTTTTTTCCATTTTTATATATATTATTTTAGATTTTTTTTTTAAATTATAAATTAATTGGTTTTTTCTTAAATGCAGGTTCTTTAGAAGTACCATTTTTATTTCCAATTATAGTTAAAGCATCTGCTAAATCTATCTTTTCTACATCGTAGTTCTTTGGTATGGGTATATTAGACTTGCTTTTACCTGAAACTATTTGTAAAAATGGACCAAATTGACCATTTTTTACATTTATAATTTTGTTCTTAACAGTAAATGTTTTTAAAGCATATTTATCTCCACCCTCTAACAATGGTTTAATTTTTTCAAAAGTTATTTCATTCTCATCCATATCCTTAACAGAAATATTTTTATCCCCATATTTTACATATAGACCAAATTGTCCTTTGTGTAAATAAGCATTATTACCCAAATCAATAGGATATTTAAGTAATTCAACCGCTTCTTCTAATTCGATATCTTCATTTTCAATATGAGCGAATTTCCATTTAGTAGCTCCTTCTTTTTCTAGTCTCTTTACATAAAGACCATATTTACCTGTTCCTGTAAAAATTTCCATACCATTAAAACTACCTAATAATTTATCTGAATTAGCTAACGTTGGATTACTTTTAACTTCTTTTGATAATTTTATACAGATAGGATTGAAAAGCTGGTAAAACTGATTTAAAATATTAAACCATTTAGCCTTTCCATCAGCAATTTTATCCAAAAATTCTTCAAAATCAGCTGTAAATTTAATATCCATAATTGGACTAAAGTTTTCCATTAAAAATTTTACAATATGATTACCTATTTCGGTTGGTACTAACTTTTTATTTTCTTTACCAACCCTAATTTCTTTCTTAGTTTCTTTAACTTCTAGTTTCTTTTTATTAACTAATTCCATTACAGATGAGTCTTTTTTAATACCATCAATATTTTTGATTTCTGCATATTTCTTATCAATAATTTTATTAAGAATAGATGCATAGGTTGAAGGTCTACCAATACCATTTTTTTCCAGGTATTTGATAATACCCGCTTCATTAAATCTCAAGGGCAATTTGGTATATTCCTCAGTAATTTTAATTTTAGTCATATCAACGATATCTTTTTCCTTAATTTCAATTTTACCTTTTTCTGTTTCGTCATCTTCTGGAGAATTATCATATAACTTTAAAAAACCATCAAATTCGATATTTTCTAAGCTAGATACAAAGTATCCCTGTTTTTTAGAAAATACTAAAAGAGACTTTTTATTTTTTTCCGCATCAATAGAAACTATTTGTGTATTAATTTTAGCATTAGACATTTGACACGCTAAAGTTCTTTTCCAAATTAATGAATAAACTTTTTTACAATCATCATCTAAATCTTCTATTTCTGATTTATCTATATAAGTAGGACGAATAGCTTCGTGAGCTTCCTGTGCGCCTTTGTTTTTAGTAGTATAAGTTTTTGTATCAGAATATTCTTTTCCATAATTTGTTTTAATATATTTTTCACAAGCTTTTAATGCTTCTTCAGATATATTTGTAGAGTCGGTTCTCATATAGGTAATTAAACCAGCTTCATATAATTTTTGAGCAGCGTCCATTGTTCTTTTGACTGCGAAACCTATTTTAGTTGAAGCATCTTGTTGCAATGTTGATGTAATAAACGGAGGAGATGGCTTGCGAGTTGAAGATTTATTTTCAACCGAGATTACCTTAAAAATGGTCTCCTTATCAATACTTTCTAAAAAAGTTTTACCATCTAGACTGGTTTTGAATTGATAGTTTAAAGTTCCATTAAATTTATTATTTTTAATGGAAAATTCACCAACTGTTTTTAAAAATGGTTCTGATATAGCGTCGGCTATTTCTTTTTCTTTATCAACCAATATTCTTACTACTACTGATTGAACTCTTCCTGCACTTTCACCGATTTTATAAGACCATAGAATTGGACTGATTTTATATCCAACTAGTCTATCCAATAATCTTCTAGCTTGTTGAGCTTCAACTAAATCCTGATTAATAATCCTTGGATTTTCAATAGCATCATTAATAGCTTTCTTGGTAATTTCATGGAAAACTATTCTTTTTGGTTCTTTTAAATTTAAAACATTTCTAAGACTACCTGCAATCGCTTCCCCTTCTCTATCTTCGTCTGAAGCTAAAATTACATCCTTACAAGTTTTGGTTAATTCTTTTAATTCTGTAACAACTTTTTTTTTATCAGGAGATACAATGTATAGAGGCTTAAAATTGTTCTCCACATCAATAGACAAAGTCTTTTTATCCAAATCTTGAACGTGACCAAAGGAAGCTTTAACAATGTAATTATTACCCAGATATTCATTAATTTTTTTAATTTTACCAGGCGATTCTACAATAACTAGAATTTTAGACATATATTATTATAATTAATTATCTTACCTATTTTAAATCAATTTTTATAAATTTAGATTACCAGAATAACAATCATATTTAGTCATATGAATTAATATACCAATAACATTTAATCCAATACCACGAGAAATCCAAATATTGGAATGATGACTTTCACCCTCATCGTAATTAGGTTCAACAATATCAAATCCACCCAAAACTATAATATTTTTATGAAAAATAAATATTTGGTCATCTAATATTACAAGCTCTTCTTTATTCGAATATACACAGTCTCCGACATTTTGCCATCTTCCAGGACCATTAACTGACATACCGTATTTAATTTTTTTTGGACCTCTATAATGTCTTGCTCTACCATTGATGGCATTATCTAATAATATATCAAAATTAATTTCTTCTAATAATTTAACATCAGGTCTAATTTTAATATACCAATCATAATCTAATTCATTTTTGTATTTGCTTATAAAATCACATATTTTACTTAATTGCTTTTTTTGATTTATTTCTTTATATTTAAAAGATATGATACTTTCAAAATTTATAAAATCATCAGTATTGGAAATAGCACAATAATCAAAATCAAAATTTCTATTTATTAAATAGTTATTTAATATTTCTATATTAGGCAAGTCATTTTTGGACATTTCATGCCCCGCTATAATGACTAAAACTTTCATTATAAAATTAAATAGTTAATTATTTCATTTTAAACTAAAATTTTCTAATTAGTTTATAATATGCAAGAAAACATATATGATGATATTTTTTTAATAGAAGACCATTTAATAAAATGTAATTTTATAATAAGATGGTTAATTAATTTTGGAATTATAAGAATTGAACCTATAATTGATTTTACTAATTTACAAAAAAGAGTTTCATGGCTTATTGCTAATGAAGAAAAGTCAAGAAAAAATTGATAATATATTAAATTAATTGTTAAATAATAAATTAATGCAATTCTCTATCTCTGATGACACACTTAAAATAGACAACAAAAATAGTTTTTATTCAGGACAGGTTTCAATGGATATGTTTCCTGAAGAAATTAAAGAAAACTATCTTGAAATTATTCAACAATCATTTGATGATTTCATTGATGATAAGTATTCAGTAACAAAGAATTTTGATGATAAAACTAAATATATCATTAACTTTTCCTATAAAGTTAAACCATTTTCTTTCAAAAGACAAATTATCATTCCAGTGGATTACCATATGAAAGATTATCAAGATTATACTAATGAAAGAATAGAAAAATTAGAAAAAATAATTGATACAATGGCAAAAGAAATTCAAAGCTTAAAATTATCAAAACTTATTGATGACGATAAGGATAGTGATAATGATCAAAAAGAAGATAATACTGAAGAGGAAGAAGAAGATGATGTTGAAATAAAAGTTCCAATTACTAAAGGTGGTAAGACTGTCGGTGTTGCCGTTCAAATGAAAAATGGAAGACAGGTTGTAAAAAACAGATGATAACTTAATTTTTTTATTTTCTCAGTTAAATTAATGGACGTAATGTCATTTAAATTTTTGCAATTTGATTTTTCTACTATTTATCCTTGTAATTATAAATCTGTTACACTAAAATCTAAGGACCTTAAAGATGAAAGAATTTTATCATATTACAAAAAAACCGGTTATATATGGCTACGTCGTAAAATGTTGAAATTGGATGAAATTTTACGTAATCCTTCGATGGGATGTATTGTAGAATTAATGACCCAACATAGACCTGGTACTGTTCACATTGATTCTCATGAAGCAAGTATGATAATAAATAAAATGTGTTATTTTTAAAAAAAAATGTCTAATTTTTTTCAAATTAAATTTAATATATTTTCTATATAATTTATATGGACCCCCAAACAAATATTAACGACCTAGTTAAATTTTTTTTTACTCTACAATTAAATCTTAAGTTATACCACTGGAACACAACTTCTTATTCTAGACACAAAGCATCTGACCAATTTGGTGAAAGATTGTTATCTTTAATTGATAGATTTGTTGAAGTTTTTATTGGCAAGTATAAAGTGAAGCCATTAATTAGTGGAATAAAGATTGAACCTTTATATTTAACTGACAATGGTGCTGAAGAATTATTAAATAAATCTAAAGATTATTTGGAAAAATTACAAAATATGCTTAAAGATACTGATTTATTAAACATCAGAGATGAATTATTAGGAGAGATTAATCAAACTTTATATTTATACAGGTTATCTTAAATTTATACAGGTTATCTTAAATTTATACAGGTTATCTTAAATTTATACAGGTTATCTTAAATTTATACAGGTTATCTTAAATTTATACAGGTTATCTTAAATTTATACAGGTTATCTTAAATTTATACAGGTTATC